>JAANMY010000165.1_pt1 | contig 91488 bp, 88 predicted proteins | sample 7279691 | NCBI WGS metagenome assembly JAANMY01 (sample SAMN14094543, study PRJNA606508) | bioreactor metagenome | isolation source: A lab-scale SPAN reactor treating ammonium-rich wastewater day 388 | place: Ireland: Galway | collected 2018-02-07 | reverse complement strand
GGCGCCGCCTTCCGGGCCTACGCGGGCCGGCTGTCGATGTCGGCCGACTTCGCGGGCATCACGCTGGGCAGCCGCGGCCACATGTACGAAGGAGAAGCATCCCTGGCGCAGGCGAGGACTGTTCGGCGCTACGACCCGGTTCGGAACGATCACGGTCGCAGCACAGCCCCGCTGCAGCGGGGCCTGTTTTCATCAGGCCGGAGGACCAAGCGGCCCACGCCCCTGACAATGTTTGCTCAATACTCGAGCACGCGCGGCAGTTCCTTGGCCTGTGCGACCCACTTCGTGACGTCCGCCTCGGGCGGCACGCGGCGAGTCAGTTTCTTCTCGGCGTTAACTTCGGCAAGCGTCGCCGCGAGGTTGGCGGGCGAGCGGCGGGCGAGGGCGGGGACGGTGTCGACGCCGGCGGCTTCGAGCAACTGGGCGTAGTCGGCGCCGACGCCGCTGATGCGGTAGAGGTCGGCCATGTTCGCAAACTTCAGCACCAGGGCGGCGGACAGGCCGGTGGCCTCGGCCAGCTTGGCGCGCGCCGCGGGCGTGGTGCTGGCGGCGAGCAGCGAGTCGGTGTCCTTCACGCCGGCGTCGCGGAATTTCTTGCCGGTGACTTCGCCGATACCCTCGATGTCCTCGATCTTGTAGTTCGCCATCGTGTTGCCTCCATGGTCTGTTCCGGAATGGGTGAACGTGGCGTCGCGCGCCGCGCCAGCCGGCATCTCGCATCGATTCCACGTATGACGATGATAACGCGCCAAGCGAGGCGGATCGGTGAGATCCGGCACGGGCCTTGGGCCGGGCCCGTCAGCCGCCGCTGAGGGCCTGGACGATGATGAGGCTGTCGTCGGCGCGCAAGGGGTGCGACAGATCGAAGATCTGGCCGCCGGCCGCGAAGAAGCGGACGTGTCGGCGCAGCCGGCCCTGCTCGTCGACGACGCGTAAGCGGATGCCGGGAAAACGGCGGTCCAGATCGGCGAGCACGGCCGCCAGCGTCTCGCCGTCCGCGTCGACTTCGCGTGCGCCGGTGTAGGACAGCAGCGGGGTCGGGATCAGCACCTTCATGTCGATCACGCTGTCGGGACGCCGACCTCCACCGCAAAGATCTCGGGCAGGTGGCGTGCGATGCAGTGCCAGGCGGCGCCCTCGTCCGCGCTCATCCACAGTTCGCCGCTGGTGGTGCCGAAGTAAAGGCCGAGCGGATCGCACGCGTCGGCCGTCATCGCCTGGCGCTTGACGGTCCACCACGCCTGCTCCGGTGGCAGGCCGCGGTCGAGGCGCTGCCAGCTTGTGCCGGCGTCGCGCGTGCCATAAACCGCCGGCCGGCCGCCGGGACTGGTGCGTGGCCACACGTCGCTGCCATCCATCGGCAAGATCCATGCACGGTCGGCGTCACGCGGATGGACGACGAGCGGAAAACCGATGTCGCCCACCTCGGTCGGCATGTTGCGGCCGATGCGCACCCAGGTGTCGTCCGGGCGGTCGAGGCGATATACCCCGCAATGGTTCTGCTGGTAGAGGCGGTCGGGGCGGCTCGGGCAGAGGCGCACGCAATGCGGGTCGTGGAAGGTGGGATCGGCGATGTCGAAGCCCTCGACCACCTCAAGGCCCTTCAGGATGGGGGTGAAGCTTCTGCCGCCGTCGCGCGATTCATGGACGCCGCCACCCGACATCGCGATGTAAATGTGCGACGGGTCACGCGGGTCGATGTTGATCGAGTGCAGCTTGGGACCGTCGGGCGTGCCGTCCTGAACGCTGCCCATCCAGCGCCGATAGTCGGGATCGTCGTTGAGGCAGGAAAAGGGCGACCAGTGCAGACCGCCGTCGGTCGACCGGAACAGGCCCTGCGGCGAGGTGCCGGCGAGCCAGCAATCGGGCTCGCTGGCGTGGCCCGGGGTGAGCCAGAAGCTGTGGTCGACGGCGCGGCCCGTTTCGCCGTCCTGTGCAGGGGCGAAGGCGGGCGGCTGCGGGACCTCGGCCCAGGTGTGGCCGAGGTCGGTCGAGCGGTACAGGGTGGGGCCGAGGTGCCCCGTCTTCGCGGCCGCGAGCAGGGTGCGTCCATCACGCGGATCGAGCACCAGGTGGCTGATGATGTGGCCGAGCAGGTGCGGTCCATTTACGCGCCAGTGCTGGCGGTAGGTGTCGCCGTGGAACAGCCATGCGCCCTTGCGCGTCGCCACCAGGACGACGATGGTGGGCGCGGCCGAGGCGGCGTTGTCGGGGGTATTCATGTTCGCTCTCCGTGCGGAGGCTGGCGCCGCTTGCCGGGCCGGCGCGCAGCCATGGCCGCCTTGCCGGGCAGTCCGGCGGCGGCTTTTCCTGTTCTATAGACCAGGAACGCGGGATGCGCTGCGTACGCAGGCGAGCGGGCCTGCCCGCTTGCGGGGCGGAATCAGGCCCCGATGGGCGAGCCTTCGGTCGTCAGGTGCGCGCCGTCGAAGGTAAGCCAGCGCGCCGTGCCGCGCCAGTCGGCGAGCACGTGGCGCACGCAATCGCGGCCGTCGACCTGGAGGCGGTGACAGTCGGGTCGATGCGTGTGGCCATGGATCAGTGTCGGATAGCCGTGCTCGCGCAGCAGCGCGGCGACTGCGTCGGCGTTGACGTCCATGATCTCCATCGCCTTCTCGGCCTTGGCCGCTTCGCTCTTCTGGCGCAGGCCGGCGATGAAGGCCTTGCGCGCGGAAAGCGGCTGGGCCAGGAAGCCGGCCTGCCACGCCGGGTCGCGCACCTGGCGCCGATAGGCCTGGTAGGCGAGGTCGTCGGTGCACAGGGCGTCGCCGTGGGCGAGCAGCAGCACGGGAGCGGTGTCAGTGTCACCGAAGCAAACCCGCGCGGGGTCGTCGAGCAGGGTTGCGCCGATGGCGTCGGCAAAGGCGGGGCCGGCGAGCAGGTCGCGATTGCCGGTCATGAAGAAGACCGCGGTTCCCGCATCCGCAAGGGCGCGGATGGCGGCGGCGATGCGGGCGTTGAAGGGCGTGGCGAGGTCGTCGTCGCCGGCCCAGTATTCGAAGAGGTCGCCGAGGATGAAGAGGCTGTCGGCCGAGCGTGCCGGGCCGTCGAGGAAGGCCAGGAAGGCGTCGACGTTGGCCGGTTCGTCTTCGCTGAGGTGAAGGTCGGAAATGAACAATGCCGGAAGCCCCGCGCGCGCGGCTTCCGGCCTGTCGGCAGCACGCCCGCCCGGCGTCGCCGGGGCGGACGAGTGGACGCGATCGGGCACGATCAGACGACTTCGGCGCGCTCGATGATCACGTCTTCCTTCGGCACGTCCTGGTGGAAGCCGCTCGAGCCGGTCTTGACCTTGCGGATGGCGTCGACCACGTCCATGCCCTCGCTGACGCGACCGAACACGCAGTAACCCCAACCCTGCAGGTCGGGCGAGCGGTGGTTGAGGAAGTCGTTGTCGGCGATGTTGATGAAGAACTGTGCGGTGGCCGAGTGCGGGGCCTGGGTGCGCGCCATGGCGACGGTGCCACGCTCGTTCTTGAGGCCGTTGTCGGCCTCGTTCTTGATCTGCTCGCCGGTCGGCTTCTGGTTCATGCCGGGCTCGAAGCCGCCGCCCTGGATCATGAAGCCGTCGATGACGCGGTGGAAGACGGTGTTGTTGTAGTGGCCGGACTCGACATAGGCGAGGAAGTTGGCGACGGTGACCGGTGCCTTCTCGGCGTCGAGCTCGAGGGTGATGACGCCGTGGTTGGTGTGCAGTTTGACTGCCATGGGGGTTCTCCTGGATGAATGGGTGTGCAGCCGGCAGCGATGCTACCGGATCGGGACTGGGGGCGTCGCGGACCAGGCGCTTACTTGCTCGCCTTCCGGCCGGGCGCCGCCGACTCGATCACGCGCGCGCTTTCGACGACCACCGGCTCGACCGGCACGTTCTGGTGGAAGCCGCGGTTGGCGGTGGGCACCTTGCCGATCTTCTCGACCACGTCCATGCCCTTGACCACCTTGCCGAACACCGCGTAGCCCCAGCCGTCGCGGGACGGGTAGTCGAGGAAAGTGTTGGGCACGAGGTTGATGAAGAACTGTGCCGAGGCCGAATGCGGGTCGGCGGTACGCGCCATGGCCAGCGTGCCCGGCAGGTTCTTGAGACCGTTCTTGGCTTCGTTCTCGATCGGCGCGCGGGTGCCTTTCTGATTCATCGCGGCGTCGAAGCCGCCGCCCTGGACCATGAAGCCGTCGATGACGCGGTGGAACACGGTGCCGTCGTAGTGTCCGTCCTTGACGTACTGGACGAAGTTTTCTGCAGATTTGGGCGCCTTGTCGGCGAAAACCTCGACGACGATCTCGCCCTGGCTGGTTTTCAGTTCGACCATCGGGTTGGCGGCCAATGCGCTCAGCGCCGTGCTCGCCAGCGCAGCAAAGGCGATCAAATGCTTTCTCATGGAATCTCCGGTGCTCGGCCTTGCGGCCTCGGGCTGAAAGGAAAACGATTGCGCGTCGCGGGAGAGCCCGCGCGCCCCGCGGGCTCGGTCGTGGGCTGGGCAGACCGCAGGGCGGGCCTGCCGGCCGTGGTATATTCGCCGCCTGCCGTCGCGGGCTTCCGGTCGCAAAGTGACGCCGGATTCTAGCAACAAGCCCCACCCCTCACAATCGCGCTGCCGGCGTGGTCATTCCTTCCGTTCTTCCGTCATCCCGATGCTAACGATCTACAACACCCTGTCGCGTACCAAGGAAGTCTTCACCCCGATCGAACCCGGCAAGGTCCGCATGTACGTCTGCGGCATGACGGTGTACGACTTCTGCCACCTCGGCCACGCGCGGGTGATGGTGGTGTTCGACATGGTCGCGCGCTGGCTGCGTGCGAGCGGGCTGGAGGTGACCTACGTGCGCAACGTCACCGACATCGACGACAAGATCATCCGCCGCGCACAGGACAACGGCGAGACCATCCGCCAGCTCACCGACCGCTTCATCGCCGCCATGCACGAGGACGCCGACGCGCTCGGCGTGCTGCGCCCCGATCACGAGCCGCGCGCCACCGAGTACGTCGCGCAGATGCAGTCGCTGATCTCGCGCCTGGAGCAAAAGGGCCTGGCCTACGTCGCCGCCAACCGCGACGTGTGCTACGCGGTGCGCAAGTTCGACGGCTACGGCAAGCTGTCGGGCAAGTCGCTCGACGAGCTGCGTGCCGGCGAACGTGTGGACGTGGCGCAGGACAAGAATGATCCGCTGGATTTCGTGCTGTGGAAGCACGCCAAGGTCGAGGAGCCGGGCGAGGTGAAGTGGGCCTCGCCGTGGGGCGAGGGGCGTCCGGGCTGGCACATCGAGTGCTCGGCGATGAGCTCCGAGCTGCTCGGCGAGCACTTCGACATCCACGGTGGCGGCATGGACCTGCAGTTCCCGCACCACGAGAACGAGATCGCCCAGTCCGAGGGTGCGCATGACCATGCGTTTGTGAACTACTGGATGCACAACGGCTTCGTGCGCGTCGATGACGAGAAGATGTCGAAGTCGCTCGGCAACTTCTTCACCATCCGCGAGGTCCTGCAGAAGTACGACCCCGAGGTGGTGCGCTTCTTCATCCTGCGTGCGCAGTACCGCAGCGCGCTGAACTACTCCGATGCCCACCTCGAAGATGCGCGCAGTTCGCTGACCCGCCTGTACACCGCGCTCAAGAACGTGCCCGTCGTGGGCGATGTGCAGGTGGATTGGGAAGACGCGCACGCCCGGCGCTTCCGTGCCGCGATGGACGACGACTTCAACACCGCCGAGGCGGTGGCGGTGCTGTTCGAGATGGCCAACGAGGTCAATCGCAACGCCTCGCCGGTGCTCGCCGCGCAGTTGAAGGCGCTCGGTGGCGTGCTCGGCTTGCTCGGCCGCGAGCCCCGGGCCTTCCTGCAGGCCGGCGCGCCCGACGCGGCCGGGCTGGATGCGGCAGCGATCGAGGCGAAGATCGCCGAGCGTGCCGCGGCCAAGAAGGCGAAGAACTTTGCCGACGCCGACCGCATTCGCGCCGAGCTGCTCGAAGCCGGGGTAATTCTCGAGGATGGTGCCGGCGGCACCACCTGGCGCCGCGCCTGAACCCTGTGTGACCCTCGACCCGGCCGGACTGGCGCCCCGCACAAGCGTGGCGCCACCCAAGCGCCGGACGCATCACAAACAGGCACGCCCGCTCCTGCACTGCGCAGGGCGGGCGTCTTGACGTGACGGGCAGGCGAGATCAGTTGCCGAAGCTCAGTGGCCGAAGCTCAGTTGCCAAAGAAGTCCCGCACCTTGTCCATCCAGCCCTTGGCCTTCGGGTTGTGACGGTCGGCGTTGCCGCTGGCGCTCTCTTCGAACTCGCGCAGCAGCTCCTTCTGGCGCTCGGTGAGGCTCACCGGCGTCTCCACCACGACATGGCACATCAGGTCGCCATGCACATGGCTGCGCACGTTCTTGATGCCCTTGCCGCGCAGGCGGAAGACCTTGCCGCTTTGCGTTTCGGCGGGGATCTTCAGGCGCGCCATGCCTTCGAGCGTCGGGATCTCGATCTCGCCGCCGAGCGCCGCGGTGGTGATGCTGATCGGCATCTCGCAGTGCAGGTCGTCGTGGTCGCGCTCGAACACCGAATGCTTGCGGATGTGGATCTCGACGTAGAGATCGCCCGGCGGGCCGCCATTGACGCCCGGTTCGCCGTGGCCGGCGTGGCGCAGGCGCATGCCTTCGTCGATGCCGGCGGGGATCTTCACTTCGAGCGTCTTCTGCTTCTTCACCCGGCCGGCGCCGCCGCAGTCGCGGCAGGGGTCGGGGATGATCTTGCCGCTGCCGTGGCACTTCGGGCAGGTCTGCTGGATCGAGAAGAAGCCCTGCTGCACGCGCACCTGACCGTGGCCGTTGCAGGTCGGGCACGGCTTGGGCTGGGTGCCGGGCTTGGCGCCGCTGCCGTGGCAGGTGCCGCATTCCTCGACGGTGGGGATGCGGATCGTCTTCTCGGCGCCGCGCGCCGCTTCCTCGAGCGTGATCTCGAGGTTGTAGCGCAGGTCGGCGCCGCGATAGACGTTCGAGCGCCCGCCGCGCCCGCCGCCACCGCCAAACAGGTCGCCGAAGATGTCGCCGAAGGCATCGGCAAAGCCGCCCTCGAAGCCCTGCGCGCCCGGGCCCGCGCCCATAGACGGATCGACGCCGGCGTGGCCGTAGCGGTCGTAGGCGGCTTTCTTCTGCGGGTCGGAGAGCATCTCGTAGGCCTCCTTGGCCTCCTTGAATTTCTCTTCCGCGTCCTTGCTGTCCGGATTGCGGTCCGGGTGGTGCTTCATGGCCAGCTTGCGGTAGGCCTTCTTGATCTCGTCGTCTCCGGCATCGCGGTTGACGCCGAGGACTTCGTAGTAATCCCGTTTGGACATGGTGCTGCGCTCAGTCTGGTCTCAAGCAAAGGCCGAGCCGGCACCGGAGCGGGGCTCCGGCGGGGCTCGGCCGCGAAGGATTCGCCAGAGTGACGATTACTTCTTGTCCTTCACTTCGGTGAATTCGGCATCCACCACGTCGGCGTCCTCGGCCTTGCCGCCGGCCTGCTGGCCGCCCGCGCCGGCACCCGGCTGCGCGCCGCCTTCGGCCTGGGCCTGGGCGTACATCTGCTCGCCGAGCTTCTGCGCGGCCATCGCCAGGGCCTGGCTCTTGGCTTCGATGCTGTCCTTGTCACCGCTCTTGATGGCCTCTTCGGCCTCCTTCATCGCGGCTTCGATCTTGGCCTTCTCGTCGGCGCCGAGCTTGTCGCCGTACTCGGTCAGCGCCTTGCGGGTCGAGTGGATCAGCGCGTCGCACTGGTTGCGGGCGTCGACCAGCTCGTGCGCCTTCTTGTCTTCCTCGGCATGCGCCTCGGCGTCGCGCACCATGCGCTCGACTTCGGCGTCCGACAGGCCGGAGTTGGCCTGGATCTTGATCTTGTTCTCCTTGCCGGTGGCCTTGTCCTTGGCCGACACGTGCAGGATGCCGTTGGCGTCGATGTCGAAGGTGACCTCGATCTGCGGCATGCCGCGCGGCGCCGGCGGGATGTCCGACAGGTTGAACTGGCCCAGGCTCTTGTTGCCCGAGGCCATCTCGCGCTCGCCCTGCAGCACGTGGATGGTCACCGCGCTCTGGTTGTCGTCGGCGGTCGAGAACACCTGCGAAGCCTTGGTCGGGATCGTGGTGTTCTTCTGGATGAGCTTGGTCATCACGCCGCCCAGGGTCTCGATGCCCAGCGACAGCGGGGTGACGTCGAGCAGCAGCACGTCCTTGACCTCGCCCTGCAGCACGCCGCCCTGGATCGAGGCGCCCACCGCGACGGCTTCGTCGGGGTTAACGTCACGGCGCGGCTCCTTGCCGAAGAACTCCTTCACGCGGTCGATGACCTTGGGCATGCGGGTCTGGCCGCCGACCAGGATCACGTCGTCGATGTCCGAGACCTTGACGCCGGCGTCCTTGAGCGCGATGCGGCAGGGCTCGATCGAGCGCTCGATCAGGTCCTCGACCAGCGACTCGAACTTGGCGCGGGTGATCTTGATCGCCAGGTGCTTCGGACCGTTGGCGTCGGCGGTGATGTAGGGCAGGTTGATCTCGGTCTGCTGGCCCGAGGACAGCTCGATCTTGGCCTTTTCGGCGGCCTCCTTCAGGCGCTGCAGCGCGAGCACGTCGTTCTTGAGATCGACGCCCTGTTCCTTTTTGAACTCGGTGACGATGTAGTCGATGATGCGCTGGTCGAAGTCCTCGCCACCCAGGAAGGTGTCGCCGTTGGTGGCCAGCACTTCGAACTGGTGCTCGCCGTCGAGGTCGGCGATCTCGATGATCGAGATGTCGAAGGTGCCGCCGCCGAGGTCATACACCGCGATCTTGGAGTCGCCCGGCTTCTTGTCCATGCCGAAGGCGAGCGCCGCCGCGGTGGGCTCGTTGATGATGCGCTTGACCTCCAGCCCGGCAATGCGGCCGGCGTCCTTGGTGGCCTGGCGCTGGCTGTCGTTGAAGTAGGCCGGGACGGTGATAACGGCCTCGGTCACTTCCTCGCCGAGGTAGTCTTCGGCGGTCTTCTTCATCTTGCGCAGGATCTCGGCCGAGACCTGCGGCGGCGCGATCTTCTTGCCGCGCACTTCCACCCAGGCGTCGCCGTTGTCGGCCTTGGTGATGGTGAAGGGCATCATCGCGATGTCCTTCTGCACTTCCTTCTCTTCGAAGCGACGGCCGATCAGGCGCTTGATCGCGAACAGGGTGTTCTTGGCGTTGGTGACGGCCTGGCGCTTGGCCGGCGCGCCGACCAGGATCTCGCCGTCTTCGGCGTAGGCGACCACCGACGGGGTGGTGCGCGCGCCTTCGGAGTTCTCGATGACCTTCGGCTTGCCGCCTTCCATCACGGAAACGCAGCTGTTGGTGGTGCCGAGGTCGATACCGATGATCTTGCCCATGTGTAGGATTCCTTCAATTCAAGAAACTGGATTCGGGAGGCGCACACGCTGCGCGCCGGTCTGAGTCGAATATGGGGTGTGGCGGACGGGTTTCAAGCCGGGCTCGACGTCGAGGCGGATGTTTAGCCCCGGATCGAGCGTACTCAGCCTTTCGCCTTGGCGACCATCACCATGGCCGGGCGAATGACACGCTCGTTGAGCAGATAGCCCTTTTGCAGCACGGTGACCACGGTGTTGGGTTCGGCGTCGGCCTCGATCATGCTGATCGCCTGGTGCCTGTTGGGATCGAACTTCTGGCCGAGCGGGTTTTCCTCGACGAGCTTCGCGCCTTCGAAGGCAGATACGAGTTGGCGCAGGGTGAGTTCCACGCCTTCGCGGATCTTGTCGACGGTCTGGTTCTCGACCGCGAGCGCGGCTTCCAGGCTGTCCTTGACCGGCAGCATCGCGGTGGCGAACTTCTCGGCGGCGAATTTGGAGGCCTTGGCGATGTCCTCCTGCGCGCGGCGGCGCATGTTCTCGGTTTCGGCCTTGGCGCGCAGCCAGGCGTCGTGGTGCTCGGCGGCCTTGAGCTCGGCCTGGCGCAGGGCGTCCTCGAGGCTGGGCATGCGGTCGATGCCGTCTTCCGGCGCGGTGTCTGCGGCAGCGGCTGCGGCCTCAAGGTCCAGGCCGAGTTCTGCCGCATGCGGTGCGCTTGTGGCTTGGGCTTCGGCGGTGTCCTGTCCGGGTGTGTTCTGGCTGGCCTGATTCGGGTCCTGCATGTCCTTGGTACTCCCTGTTGATCCGAAACAGTCGGCTAGCTGGGGGCGGGTCGGGCTAATTCAAGAGGGCTTGGCAAGAAAAATGTGAGGTGGCGCCTGGACGCAATGCGTGGGCGGCGCAGTGGGCAGACGGCGGTGTGAGCCGGTGTCGCGTGGTAGCATTGCGTGTTTTGGTTTTCGCGGCTCGCCCGCCTTCAAGCATGACCCAGTTCGCCAAGGAAACCCTGCCGATCAGCCTCGAAGAGGAGATGCGGCACTCCTACCTCGATTACGCGATGAGCGTGATCGTGGGCCGCGCACTCCCCGATGCGCGCGACGGCCTCAAGCCGGTGCACCGGCGCGTGCTGTTCGCGATGCACGAGCTGTCAAACGACTGGAACCGCGCCTACAAGAAATCGGCGCGTATCGTCGGCGACGTCATCGGCAAGTACCACCCGCACGGCGACACCGCGGTGTACGACACCATCGTGCGCATGGCGCAGAACTTTTCGCTGCGCTACATGCTGGTTGATGGCCAAGGCAACTTCGGCTCGGTCGACGGCGACAACGCTGCGGCGATGCGCTACACCGAAATCCGCATGGCGCGCATCGGCCACGAGCTGCTGGCCGACATCGACAAGGAAACGGTCGACTTCGGCCCCAACTACGACGGCTCGGAGAAAGAACCGCTGGTGATGCCGGCGCGCATTCCGAACCTGCTGATCAACGGCTCGAGCGGCATCGCGGTTGGCATGGCGACCAACATCCCGCCGCACAACCTGGGCGAGGTCATCGACGCCTGCCTGAAGCTGCTCGAAGACCCCGAAACCGACATCGAGACGCTGATCGACATCGTCCAGGCGCCGGACTTCCCGACCGCCGCGCTGATCTACGGCTTGCATGGCGTGCGCGAGGGCTACCGCACCGGCCGCGGGCGCGTGATCATGCGCGCGCGCACCCACTTCGAGCCGATCGGCAAGACCGACCGCCAGGCGATCGTCGTCGACGAGCTGCCCTACCAGGTGAACAAGCGCACCCTGCAGGAGCGCATGGCCGAGCTGGTCAACGAGAAGAAGATCGAGGGCATCAGCGAGATCCGCGACGAGTCCGACAAATCCGGCATGCGCCTGGTCATCGAGCTCAAGCGCGGCGAGATGCCCGAGGTCGTGCTCAACAAGCTGTTCAAGCACACCCAGTTGCAGGACAGCTTCGGCATGAACATGGTGGCGCTGGTCGACGGCAAGCCGCGCCTGCTCAACCTCAAGCAGATGCTGGTGTGCTTCCTGGAGCATCGGCGCGAGGTCGTCACCCGCCGCACCATCTTCGAGCTGAAGAAGGCGCGCGACCGCGGCCACATCCTCGAAGGCCTGGCGGTGGCGCTGTCCAACGTCGACGAGATCATCGCCCTGATCAAGGCCGCGCCCACGCCGGCCGATGCCAAGCGCGAGCTGATGGCGCGCGAGTGGCGCTCGGCGCTGGTCGAGGAGATGCTCTCGCGCGCACTGGCCGACAGCTACCGGCCGGAGGGGCTGGATCCGCAATACGGCTTGCAGGCCCAAGGCTACCGGCTGTCCGAAACCCAGGCCCAGGCCATCCTCGAGCTGCGCCTGCAGCGCCTCACCGGGCTGGAGCAGGACAAGATCGTCGGCGAGTACCGCGAGGTCATGGACGTCATCACCGACCTGCTCGACATCCTCGCCCGCCCCGAGCGCATCACCGCGATCATCGTCGATGAGCTTGGCGCGGTGCGTAACCAGTTCGGCGATCCGCGTCGCTCCGAGCTGGTCATGAACACCGCCGAGATCAACATCGAGGACCTGATCACGCCGGAAGACATGGTCGTGACCCTGTCGCACACCGGCTACTTCAAGCGTCAGCCGCTCGCCGACTACCGCGCCCAGCGCCGCGGCGGGCGCGGCAAGCAGGCGACCTCGATGAAGGACGAGGACTTCATCGACCGCCTCTTCGTCGCCAACACCCACGACACAGTGCTGTGCTTCTCCAGCCGTGGGCGCTGCTACTGGCTCAAGGTCTATGAGGTGCCCGAAGGCACGCGCAACTCGCGCGGCAAGCCGATCGTCAACCTCTTCCCGCTGCTCGAAGGCGAGAAGATCACCGCGGTGCTGCCGATCAAGGAGTTCGACGAAGAGCACTTCGTGTTCATGGCGACCTCGGAGGGTACGGTCAAGAAGACCGCGCTCACCGCGTTCTCCAACCCGCGCAAGGCCGGCATCATCGCGGTCAGCCTCGACGACGGCGACCACCTGATCGGCGTCGCCATCACCGACGGCCAGTCCGACGTGATGCTGTTCTCCGATGCCGGCAAGGCAGTGCGCTTTGCCGAGACCGACGTGCGCCCGATGGGCCGCGAGGCGCGCGGCGTGCGCGGCATGATGCTGGAAGACGGCCAGGCGGTGATCGCCATGCTGGTCGCCAAGGGCGAGGAGCAGTCGGTGCTCACTGCCACCGAGAACGGCTACGGCAAGCGTACCCCGGTGGCGGAATACACCCGCCATGGCCGCGGCACCAAGGGCATGATCGCGATCCAGACCTCCGACCGTAACGGCAAGCTGGTCGCCGCGGTGCTGGTCGAGCCGAGCGACGAGATCATGCTGATCTCGACCGGCGGCGTGCTGATCCGCACCAGCGTCGAGAGCATCCGCGAGATGGGGCGATCGACCCAGGGCGTGACCCTGATCAACCTCGACGACGGCACCTTCCTCGCCAGCGTCGAGAAGGTGGCGGAATCCGAGGTGGACGACAGCATGCGCGTGAGCGGCGAGATCGCCGACGCAGATGACGCCGGCGCTCCGCCCGCGGTGGATCCGGGCGACGGGGGCGAGACCCCGGCCGCCGGCGAGGATGGAGACGCCTGATGAGCCGCGTATGGAACTTCAGCGCCGGCCCTGCGGTGCTACCCGAGGACGTGCTGCGCCAGGCCGCCGACGAGATGCTCGACTGGCACGGCTGCGGCATGGGCGTGATGGAGATGAGCCATCGCGGCAAGGAATTCACCGCCATCGCCGCGCAGGCCGAGGCCGACCTGCGCGAGCTGCTCGCGGTGCCGGCCAACTACCGCATCCTGTTCATGCAGGGCGGGGCGATCGCCGAGAACGCGATCATCCCGATGAACCTGATGGGCGACAAGCGCGTGGCCGACTACGTGGTCACTGGTTCGTGGTCGCAGAAGTCGCAGAGGGAAGCGCGCAAATACGCTGACGTGAACATCGCGGCGTCATCCGAGGCCAGCGGCTTCACCACCGTACCCGCCATGGACGAGTGGCGGATCTCGCCCGACCCGGCGTATGTCTTCACCTGCACCAACGAGACCATCGGTGGCGTCGAGTATCCCTTCGAGCCCGACCTGGCGAAGCTCGGCCGCGGCGAAGTGCCGGTGGTGGCCGACATGTCCTCGCACATCCTGTCGCGCGCGATCGACGTGTCGAAGTACGGCCTGATCTTCGGCGGCGCGCAGAAGAACATCGGTCCGGCGGGCCTCACCATCGTCATCGTGCGCGAGGACCTGCTCGGGCGCGCGATGCCGCACTGCCCGACGGCCTTCGATTTCAAGACGGTGGCCGACAACGCCTCGATGTACAACACGCCGCCGACCTACGCCATCTACATCGCCGGGCTGGTCTTCCAGTGGTTGAAGCGCCAGGGCGGGGTGGCGGCGATCGAGGCGCAGAACATCGCCAAGGCCACGCTGCTGTACGGCTTCCTCGACGGCAGCGATTTCTACGAGAATCGCGTGGACCGTGCCTGCCGCTCGCGCATGAACGTGCCCTTCTTCCTCAAGGACGAGGCCCTCAACGACGCCTTCCTCGCCGAGTCGAAGGCCGCCGGGCTGGTGCAGTTGAAGGGCCACAAGTCGGTCGGCGGGATGCGTGCGTCGATCTATAACGCGATGCCGCTCGCGGGCGTTGCCGCGCTGGTCGACTTCATGCGCGACTTCGCCGCGCGCCGCGGCTGAGACCGGGCCGGCAAGGACGCACAAACACAACATCAAGGCGGAAGCTGGAGGGGCCACGGGCCGAGCATGAGCGACGAACTGCTGAAACTGCGCAACGAGATCGACCGCATCGACGAAGAAATCCTCGCCCGCCTGGCCGAGCGCGCGCGCTGCGCGCAGCGCGTGGGCGAGATCAAGCGCGGTGTCATGTACTACCGCCCCGAGCGCGAGGCCCAGGTGCTGCGCCGGCTGGCCGAGCTCAACCCGGGGCCGCTGTCCGCGGACGCGGTCAAGACCATCTTCCGCGAAGTCATGTCGGCCTGCCTCGGCCTCGAGCAGCCGCTGCGCGTGGCCTACCTCGGCCCCGCCGGCACGTTCTCGGAGAGCGCCAGCCGCAAGCACTTCGGTTCGGCGCCCAACTTCCTTGCGATGGCGGCGATCGACGACGTGTTCCGCGCGGTCGAGGCCGGCAACGCCGACTACGGCGTGGTGCCGGTGGAGAACTCCACCGAGGGCGCGGTCGGCGGCACGCTCGACCTGCTGCTCGCCAACCCGCTCCAGGTCTGCGGTGAGGTGCGCCTGCGCATCCACCAGCAGCTGATGTCGCGTGCCGAGGGCATCGGCGCCGCCCGGCGCATCTACTCGCATTCGCAGTCGCTGGCGCAGTGCCACGAGTGGCTCAACCGCAACCTGCCACACCTGCCGCGCATCCCGGTGGCGAGCAATGCCGAGGCCGCGCGCATGGCGTCCGAGGATGCGGAATCCTGCGCCATCGCCGGCGAGGCGGCGGCGCAGTTGTACGGCCTCAACATCCTCGCGCCCAACATCGAGGACGACCCGAACAACACGACCCGCTTCCTGGTCATCGCCGACCATGACGCCGGCCCCTCCGGCCAAGACCGCACCTCGCTGGTGTTCTCCACGCCCAACCGCCCGGGCGCCATCCATGGCCTGCTCGAACCGCTGGCGCGCCACGGCGTCGACCTCACCAAGCTGCAGTCGCGTCCGGCGCGCTCCGGGCTGTGGGAGTACGTCTTCTACGCCGACATCAAGGGCCACCGCGAGGACGCGCAGGTTGCGGCCGCACTGCAGGAACTCAACGAACGCGCGGCCTTCGTCAAGATCATCGGCTCCTATCCGGTCGCCGCGATCTGAGCACGGTCGGCCTCGATCGAACCCCGGTTGCGTCCGCGCAGCCGCAGCAGGAGACACACATGAGCATTGCCAGCCTAGCACCCGACTACATTCGCGCGATCATGGCCTACCAGCCGGGAAAGCCGATCTCGGAGCTTGCCCGCGAGATGGGCATCGCCGAGGCCAGCATCGTCAAGCTCGCCTCCAACGAGAACCCGCTCGGCATGAGCACCCGGGCTCGCGAGGCTGCCCTGGCGGCGGTTGCGGATGTCGCGCGCTATCCCGATGGTGGCGCCTACGCACTCAAGGCGGCGCTGTGTCGAAAGTTCGGTGTGCGCGCCGAGCAGCTCATCGTCGGCAACGGTTCCAACGACATTCTCGAGCTCGTCGCGCAGGCTTTCCTGGCGCCGGGCCTGTCGGCCATCTACTCGCGTCACGCGTTCGCGGTCTATCCGCTGGCGACCAATGCGCGCGGCGCGCGCGGCATCGAGGTCGCGGCGAAGAACTTCGGTCATGACCTGGAGGCGATGCTGGCCGCGATCGAGGCGCAGACGCGGGTGATCTTCATCGCCAACCCGAACAACCCCACCGGCACCTTCTTGCCGGGGGCGGCGCTCGAGGACTTCCTCGCCGGGGTGCCGCGCCATGTGCTGGTCGTGCTCGACGAGGCCTACACCGAGTACCTCGCGCCCGAGCAGCGCTACGACTCGATCGCCTGGCTGGAACGCTTCCCGAACCTGCTGGTGTCGCGCACCTTCTCCAAGGCTTATGGCCTGGCGGGGCTGCGCGTGGGGTACGGCATTGCCCATCCCGAAGTGGCCGACCTCATGAACCGCGTGCGCCAGCCCTTCAACGTGACGTCGGTCGGGCTGGCCGCAGCCGAGGCGGCGCTGGCCGATGAAGAGTTCCTCGCGCGCAGCGCCGAGGTCAATCGGCGCGGCATGGCGCAGCTCACGGCCGCCTTTGCCGAGCTTGGCCTGGAGTGGATCCCTTCGGCGGGCAACTTCGTCACCTTCAAGGCGGGTGATGCGGTCGCCATCAACCAGGCGCTGCTGCGCCAGGGGGTGATCGTGCGTCCGATCGGCGCCTATGGCATGGCGCACTGGCTGCGGGTGTCGATCGGCCTGCCCGAAGAGAACGGCCGCTTCATCGCTGCGCTGAAACAGGCGCTCGCCTGAGCGGAGGTTTGCGATGCCCCTGATCGGCAAACTCGTCGTCTGCGGCGTCGGCCTCATCGGCGGTTCGTTCGCACTTGCGCTGCGGCGTGCGGGGGCGGTCGGCCGCATCGTGGGCGTCGGCCGTCGGCGCGAGCCGCTCGAGCGTGCCTACGCGCTGGGCGTGATCGACGAGATCGCGGACGACTGGGCGACCGCGCTCGATGGTGCCGACCTCGTGCTGCTGGCGGCGCCGGTGGGCCAGATGGACGTGATCATGGCCGCGATGGCGCCGCACCTGCAGCCCGGCACGATCGTCACCGACGCCGGCAGCACCAAGCGCGACGTGGTCGACGCCGTGCATCGGCACTTCGGCGCGCTGCTGCCCGACGTGGTGCCGGCGCACCCGATCGCGGGGGCGGAGAAGAGCGGCGTCGAGGCGGCCTTCGCCGAGCTTTACATCGGTCGCAAGGTGGTGCTGACCCCGCTGCCCGAGAGCAGCCCCGATGCGGTGCAGAAGGTGCGCGCCGCGTGGGAGGCCTGCGGCGCCAAGGTGGTGGCGATGACGCCGCAGGAGCACGACCGCGTGTTCGCCGCCGTCAGCCATCTGCCGCACCTGCTGGCTTTCGGGCTGGTGGATGACCTCGCCGGGCGCAGCAATGCGCCGCTGCTGTTCTCGCACGCCGCCAGTGGCTTTCGCGACTTCACCCGCATCGCCGGCAGCCATCCCGAGATGTGGCGCGACATCTGCGTCGCCAACCGGGCCGCGCTGCTCGAGGAGCTCGACGCCTACCTCGCGGAGCTCGCCCGCCTGCGCACGATGCTGGTCGAGGCCGATGGTGAGGGGCTCGAGGCGGTGTTCGAGCGCGCCCGGCGCGCGCGCAACGCCTGGGCCGAAGGCCTGCCGGTACGCACAGCCGAGTAGTGCCCGGGGTCGGCGGTGGCGGCAGCCTTCGCGCCACGGCGAGGCCGGCCGACGGGGCGACACCCAGCGCCGTATCAGGCCCTTATCCCGCTCTTGTTGGTCCTGCGTGGCAGGACATGTTTTCAGAGGTCATGATGGAATTTCTCGATCTGCCCCCGATGCTGGGCGCTGCCGGCCGCGTCCGCCTGCCCGGCTCGAAGAGCATCTCAAATCGCGTCCTGCTGCTCGCCGCGCTCGCGGAAGGCGAAACCGACATCCGCGACCTGCTGATGTCCGACGACGTCGAGCGCATGCTCGAGGCCCTGCGTGCGCTCGGCGTGGCGTGGGCGCGCGAGGGCGACAGCCTGAACTACCGCGTGCGCGGCGTGGGTGGCCCGTTTGCGGTGAAAACCTGCGACCTCTTCCTCGGCAACGCCGGCACCGCCTTCCGCCCGCTGACCGCTGCGCTCGCGCTGTCGGGCGGGGAGTACCGCCTGTCGGGCGTGCCGCGCATGCACGAGCGCCCGATCGGCGATCTGGTCGACGCGCTGCGCCAGCTCGGTGCCGACATCACCTGTACCGCCAACGAAGGCTTTCCGCCGCTGCACCTGAAGCCGGCGACCATCCACCCCGGCGGGGTGGTGCGCGTGCGCGGCGACGTCTCCAGCCAGTTCCTCACCGCGCTGCTGATGGCGCTGCCGCTGACCGGCGTCGAGACCACGGTCGAAGTGATCGGCGAGCTGATCTCCAAGCCCTATATCCGCATCACGCTCGAGCTGATGGCGCGCTTCGGCGTGCAGGTAGAGCAGCAGGGCTGGGCGCGCTTCGTCGTCCCCGGCGGGACACGCTACCGCAGTCCGGGCACGGTGTTCGTCGAGGGCGACGCCTCGTCGGCCTCGTATTTCCTCGCCGCCGGGGCGATCGGTGGCGGGCCGGTGCGGGTGGAGGGGGTCGGCCGCACGAGCATACAGGGCGACGTGCGCTTCGCCGAGGCGCTCGAACAACTCGGCGCGCGCATCGCCATGGGCGACAACTGGATCGAGGCCTCGGCGCCCGTGGGCGGCGCGCTGAAGGCCTTCGATCTCGACCTCAACCACATCCCGGACGCGGCGATGACGCTGGCGGTGGCGGCGCTGTTTGCCGACGGCCCGTGCCGGCTGCGCAACATCGCGAGCTGGCGGGTGAAGGAAACCGACCGCATCGCGGCGATGGCGACCGAGCTGCGCAAGGTCGGCGCCGACGTGGAGGAGGGCGCCGACTACCTGGTCGTGACCCGACCGCAGTACCTGCGCCCGGCGGCGATCGACACCTATGACGACCACCGCATGGCGATGTGCTTCTCGCTGGTCACCCTGGGCGGCTGCCGGGTGCGCATCAACGACCCGAAGTGTGTGAACAAGACCTTCCCGGGCTATTTCGACGCCTTTGCCCAGGTCGCGACCCCGGTGCCGGTGGTCGCGATCGATGGCCCGTCCGCGTCCGGCAAGGGCACGGTGGCCGCACGCGTGGCCGAGGCGCTCGGCTGGCACTACCTCGACAGCGGCTCGCTGTACCGCCTGGTCGCGCTCGCGGCGATGCGCGCGGGCGTCGCGCTCGACGACGAGGCCGGCGTTGCCGCCCTGGCGGCCGCGCTGCCGGCACGCTTCGAGGGTGGACGGGTGTTGCTCGGCGAGGGCGACGCAAGCGACGTCACCGACGAAATTCGCGCCGAGGCCTGCTCGGTGGGCGCCTCGAAGGTGGCGGTGCTGGCGGCGGTGCGATCAGCGCTGTTCGACCGCCAGCGCGACTACCGCGTCGCCCCCGGCCTGGTGGCCGAAGGCCGCGACATGGGCTCGGTGATCTTCCCCGACGCGGGGATCAAGGTCTTCCTCACCGCGTCGGCCGAATCGCGCGCCGATCGGCGTTATAAGCAGTTGATCGAAAAGGGATTGGCTGCTAACATGCAAAGTCTTCTGAAGGATCTTCGGGAACGGGATGCGCGTGACGCCGCCCGGACCGTAGCGCCACTCATGAAGCTGCCGGACGCGGTCCTGCTCGACACCACCGAACGGAATGTCGAAGAGGCCGTGGCTTTCGTCCTTGACCTCGTTGAGGCGGGGAGGAAGTAGCCCGGTTGAACGCAATCGCGCAGGAGCGTGGGCTCCAGCGCTTTTTTTCTTGAACCTACCTTGTTTGCCGTCCCACGACGGCGCCGGAATTTTTCCATCTATGTCCAACGCCACCCCCTCCTTCGAAGAAAGCTTTGCCGATCTCTTCGAGGAAAGCCTTGCCCTCCAGGAAATGCGCACCGGTGAAGTCATCACCGCCGAAGTCGTGCGCATCGACCAGAACTTCGTCGTCGTCAACGCCGGCCTGAAGTCCGAAAGCTACGTGCCCATCGAGGAGTTCCGCAACGACCGCGGCGAACTCGAAGCCAACGTCGGCGATTTCGTGCACGTCGCGATCGACGCGCTCGAAGACGGCTACGGCGAGACCCGCCTGTCGCGTGACAAGGCCAAGCGCATCTCGGCCTGGAACGACCTCGAGAAGGCCCTCAACGAAGGCTCCCTGGTCAAGGGCGTCATCACCGGCCGCGTCAAGGGTGGCCTGACCGTCATGACCAACAGCATCCGCGCCTTCCTGCCGGGTTCGCTGGTCGACATGCGTCCGGTCAAGGACACGACGCCGTACGAAGGCAAGGAATACGAATTCAAGGTCATCAAGCTCGACCGCAAGCGTAACAACGTGGTGGTCTCGCGTCGTGCCGTGCTGGAAGAGTCGATGGGCGAAGAGCGCGAGAAGCTGCTCTCCAACCTCAAGGAAGGCACCGTCATCAAGGGTATCGTCAAGAACATCACCGACTACGGTGCGTTCGTCGACCTCGGCGGCATCGATGGCCTGCTGCACATCACCGACCTGGCCTGGCGCCGCGTCCGTCACCCGTCCGAAGTGCTCAACGTCGGTGACGAGATCGAAGCCAAGGTCCTCAAGTTCGACCAGGAAAAGAACCGAGTCTCGCTCGGCCTCAAGCAGCTCGGCGAAGATCCGTGGGTGGGCATCTCGCGTCGCTACCCGCAGGGCACCCGCCTGTTCGGCAAGGTCACCAACATCACCGACTACGGCGCCTTCGTCGAAGTCGAGCAGGGCATCGAGGGCCTGGTTCACGTGTCCGAAATGGATTGGACCAACAAGAACATCCACCCGACCAAGGTCGTGCAGCTCGGCGATGAAGTCGAGGTGATGATCCTCGAGATCGACGAAGACCGTCGCCGCATCTCGCTGGGCATGAAGCAGTGCATGTCCAACCCGTGGGACGATTTCGCCATCAACCACAAGAAGGGCGACAAGGTCCGCGGCCAGATCAAGTCGATCACCGACTTCGGCGTGTTCATCGGCCTGGAAGGCGGCATCGATGGTCTGGTGCATCTGTCCGACCTGTCGTGGAGCGAAACCGGCGAGGACGCCGTGCGCCGCTTCAAGAAGGGCGACGAGGTCGAGGCCGTGGTGCTGGCGATCGACGTCGAGCGCGAGCGCATCTCGCTCGGCATCAAGCAGCTCGAGGGCGACCCCTACACCAACTTCATCGCCACCCACGAGAAGAACACCCTCGTGCGCGGTACCGTGAAGTCGGTCGAGGCTCGCGGTGCGGTGATCTCGCTGGGTGACGACGTCGAGGCCTACCTGCGCGCTTCCGAAGCCGCGCCGCACCGTGTCGACGACCTGACGACCATGCTCAAGGAAGGCGACGAAGTCGAGGCGCTGGTGATCAACGTAGATCGCAAGACGCGTTCGATCAGCCTGTCGATCCGTGCCAAGGATCAGGCCGAGCAGTCCGAAGCCATGAACAAGCTGGCGTCCGAGAGCTCTGCTGCCACCGGTACGACCAACCTGGGTGCGCTGCTGAAGGCCAAGCTGAACGAGCAGAAGCAGTAATCTGACCGATCATGACCAAGTCGGAGCTGATCGCCCAACTGGCGGAGCGTTTCCCGCAGTTGGTCGCAAAGGACGCCGATTACGCGGTCAAGATGATTCTCGATGCGATGACCGACGCGCTCGCGCGCGGTGATCGCATCGAGATCCGCGGGTTTGGTAGCTTTGCGCTGAACTATCGTCCGCCCCGTACCGGGCGCAATCCGAAATCCGGCGAGAAGGTGCTTGTGCCGGAAAAATACGTTCCGCATTTCAAGGCGGGCAAGGAACTGCGCGAACGGGTGGATCTCAGCGGCAATTGACCGCGCGGCGATCGGTTTTACAGGCAATAATGGAAGGCGGCTTCGGTCGCCTTCTTTTTTGTTCACCGCTCGGGGATAATGCCGGCCATGCGCGCAATCATCTGGGTCATCCGCCTGCTGCTGTTCTTCCTGCTGTTCGGGTTCGCAATCAAGAACGACCAGCTGGTCACGCTGAATTTCTTCTTCGGCAGCCAATGGCAGCTTCCGCTGGTATTCGTCATTCTCCTCACCTTTGCCGCCGGGGCGCTGCTTGGCGTGACTGCAACCCTGGCGTCGCTGGTGCGTCAGCGCCGGGAAATCTCCCGCCTGCGTCGCCAGATCGAACTGGCCGAGCGCCAGAAAGTCTCGGGCGAGACCGCGCTCACCGCGGGTGAAGCTCAACTGCCGATGCCCTGACCGCCGATGGAAATCGAATTCTGGTGGCTGCTCGCGCTGCCCCTATTCTTCGGGCTGGGCTGGCTGGCCGCGCGCATCGACATCCGCCAGGTGGTGCAGGAGTCGCGCGCGCTTCCGCGCTCCTACCTCAGTGGGCTCAACTTCCTGCTCAACGAGCAGCCCGACAAGGCCATCGACGCCTTCGTCGAGGCGGTGCGCATCGACCCGCAGACGGTCGAGCTCCACTTCGCCCTCGGCAGCTTGTTTCGCCGCCGCGGCGAGACCGATCGTGCGATCCGGATCCATCAGTTGCTGGTCGATCGCGAGGACATCAGCGAGGACCATCGCCTGCAGGCGCTTGGCGAACTCGGACAGGACTTTCTCAAGGCCGGCCTGCTCGACCGTGCAGAGGACGCTTTCCAGAGGCTGCGTGGCACGCGTGCGAACGACGTTGCCTTGCGCTATCTGCTCGAGATCTACCAGCAGGAGAAGGACTGGGCCAAGGCGATCGATGTCGCCCAGGCGCTGCCCGAGCACGAGGGCGTGATGTGGCGCACCGAGATGGCCAACTTCCACTGCGAACTCGCCGCAAATGCGATGGCCAACTCGCGCTACGACGAGGCGCGGCGCCACATCGACAGTGCTTTCGAGGTCAGCCGGCGCAATGTCCGCGCCAGCATTCTCCTCGGCGATCTGCTTTCCGCGCAGGGGCAGGACGAGGAGGCGCTGGAGGCCTGGAAGCGCATCGAGAACCAGGATCCGGTCTACCTCGCGCTGGTCGCCGAACGCATCATGGATGCTTACGGGCGCCTGGGCCGGGTGGAGCAGGGGCACCAGTTGCTGCGCGCATGGTTGGCGGCCCACGCCTCGCTGGATCTGCTCGACGAATTGTTCCACTGGGAACTCGAGCGCGAAGGGCCGAAGGCTGCATACGAGCTGGTGCGCGAGGAGTTGCGCCGCAACCCGACACTGCTCGGCCTGGACAAGCTGCTCGAAGCGGCGGTGCTGGTGGCGCCGGCCGAGCAACGCAGCGACATCGAGCTCATCAAGCAGTTGATCCACGGTCATACCCGTCGCGTGGCGCGCTACTGCTGTGCGACCTGCGGCTTCAAGGCGCGCCAGTTCCATTGGCGCTGTCCGGCCTGCGGCGGCTGGGAGACCTATCCGCCGCGGCGCACCGAAGAGTTCGACCTCACGCCTTGAGCGCGGCGTACGCCGCAGTGCGTGTGCCGCGCGCCCTTGAACCTCGACCCGAGCAATGAAACACATGGAATTCAGGACGCTGGAAGATTACGTTGGCCACACGCCGCTGGTGCGGCTCAAGCGCATTCATGCCGGCCGCAACAACGTGATCCTCGCCAAGCTGGAAGGCAACAACCCCGCGGGTTCGGTGAAGGACCGCCCGGCGCTGTCGATGGTGATGCGCGCCGAGGCGCGCGGCGAGATCAAGCCGGGCGACACGCTGATCGAAGCGACCAGCGGCAACACCGGCATCGCGCTGGCGATGGCCGCGGCGATGCGCGGCTATCGCATGATCCTGGTGATGCCCGAGAACCAGAGCATCGAACGCCGCCAGACCATGCGCGCCTTCGGCGCCGAACTGGTGCTGGTGCCGAGTTCCGGCGGCATGGAGATGGCGCGCGACATCGCCGAGAAGATGCGCGACGAAGGCCGGGGGCGGATCCTCGACCAGTTCGCCAATCCGGACAACCCGCTGGCCCACTTCGAGGGCACCGGCCCCGAGTTGTGGGAGCAGACCGGCGGACGCATCACCCATTTCGTCAGCTCGATGGGGACCACCGGCACGATCATGGGGACGTCCCGCTTCCTCAAGGAGCGCAATCCCGACATCTGCATCGTCGGCTGCGAGCCGGAAGAGGGCTCGCAGATTCCCGGCATCCGCAAGTGGCCCGAGGCCTACCTGCCTAAGATCTTCGAGCGGCCGCGCGTGGACCGCTTCGAGCGCGTCAGCCAGGCCGATGCCGAGGAGATGACGCGTCGTCTGGCGCGTGAGGAAGGCATCTTCGCCGGCATTTCCTCGGGCGGCTCGATGCATGTCGCGCTGCGCATTGCCGCCGAGGTCGAGGACGCGGTGATCGTGTCCATCGTCTGCGACCGCGGCGACCGCTACCTGTCCACGGGTGTGTTCCCGGCCTGAGGTTTCCCGGTCGCCGGGGCGGCTTGCCCCGGTGCTTGCGTGCGCGCTGGCCGGCGCACTGCTTGCGCTGCTGTGCGCCCTGGTGCCGGCGCAGGCGATCGACCGCGTGAGCCTGCGGGTGGCGGACGTGGTGAATCCCGGATTCGCACTCCATGACATCCAGGCCGTTTTCGACGCCGGCACAGGCACGGCCGTCGTCTCGGTCGCGCGTGCTCGTGCGGGCGCGCGGCTGGTGCGCGATGTGCGCTTGCGTTGTGGGCGTGCCGCGCTGGGCTTCGAGGGTCTCAGTTGTCACAACGCCGACCTGCGGGTGGCGGCGGAACCGGTGCCGGCGGTTTTCGATCTCGAGATCGATTTTCGCACTGGCCGAACGCGACTCGTTGCCACGCTCGGCCAGGGGGGGCGTGTCGATGTCCTGCGCGAGGACGACGGAAGCGTGCATGCCGAGTTGGCCGAGGTCTCGGCCGCGGGCTTGCTGGCAATGCTTCAGAACTGGTCTTCCGAGACCGCGCGCGCAGCACGGGACTTCAAGCCGGTCGGTCAGGTCAGCGGCGAGATCGCATTGTCTGCGCCTGCTGCGGGTGGATCGCGCATCGGTGTACGACTTCACCTCGTGAGCGCGGGCTTCGGTACCGCGGATGGTCTGCGCGCCGCGGAGCAGATTGGCATCGATCTTGCGCTCGATGCACGCCAGGCCGGCGGTGCGTGGCTCTGGGCGGCGAGCGTCGACTGGCAGCAGGGGGCCGCCTACCTGCACCCGCTCTATCTCGAGGCCGGGCCGAAGCTCTCTGCGCGCGGTCGGCTCGATGACGGGCACCTCCGCGTCGAACACGCGGAGGTCGAACTCGAGGGCGTGCGCCGACTCAAGGCTACGGCCACGGCAAGCCTCCACGCCCTGGAAGAGGCGAGCCTGTCCGTGGAGGTCGAGGGCGCCGATCTGGCACTGATCGGGCCGCGCTGGATCGCGCCGCTGCTGGCGCCGGCAAGCGCCGATCGGCTGCGCTTTTCCGGGCACGTGAACGGCGCGCTGCGACTGCGCCAGGGGCGGGTGCAGGCGGTTGAAGGCGTTTTCGACGATGCCGGCGTGAGTCTTGCCGGGGCTGCGGACGGAGCGGACGTGGCGCTCGGGCCGGTCGCCGGGAAGCTTTCGTGGGAGAAGGGGGTGCGCTCGCGCGCTCACCTCGAGATCGGCGGCGGGCGCTGGGAAAAGCTCATGCTTGGCGCCTTCGTGGTCGATGCCGAGTTGATGGATGACCGTGTCCAGTTTTCCCGCACGACCATACCGGTGCTCGATGGCGCGCTGGTGCTCGACGGGCTTTCCTTGTCGCGGGGGCAGTCGGGATGGCAGGGCAGCGGCAGCGTCGTGATCGAGCCGGTGTCGATGCCCGCCTTGACCGCAGCGCTCGAGCTGCCGTCGATGTCCGGCGTGCTCTCGGCGTCGCTACCGGGGCTGCGCGTGAGCCCAGGCGAGATCGCGCTCGATGGCGCGCTCGTCATCTCGGTGTTCGACGGCTACCTGCACGCGACTGGCCTGCGCCTGCGCGAGCCCTTCGGCGTCGCTTCGTACCTGAGCGCCGACATCGAGGCCCGCCATATCGACCTCGCGCAACTGACCGAGGCCTTCAGCTTTGGCAGCATCACCGGATTTGTCGATGCCGATGTGCGCGGCCTCGAACTCGCACGCTGGCGACCGGTCGGCTTCGATGCGCGCATCGTCAGCAGCCCCGGAGACTATCGCCGCCGGATCAGCCAGCGCGCGGTGCAGAACATCGGCGCGCTCGGCGGCGCGGGGGCGATCGCCGCGATCCAGCGCAGCCTGCTGCGGGTGTTCGACACCTTCGGCTACAGCGAACTCGGGCTGCATTGCCGTCTGGAGCGCGGTGTATGTCTTATGGATGGCATCGACGGCGAGACGCGCGCCAATGGTGGCTTCGTGATCGTGCGCGGCGGCGGCGTCCCGGCGCTGGATGTCATCGGCTACAATCGGCGCGTGGATTGGGACGAGCTGGTCAATCGCCTGCAGCGGGTGATCGCCGAGAACGTCGCGCCCGAACTGCGCTGACTCCCGCAAACCGCAAGGAGAATGGCATGCCCGTCGCATCCAGGTGGTTCCTGGCTGCAGTCCTCGCCCTGTCGGCGTCGGCCTGCGTCACCATCAACATCTATTTCCCGGCGGCGGCGGCTGAAAAGGCGGCCGATCGCATCATCGACGAGGTGTGGCAACTGCGCGAAGGCGCGGGTGGCACGCCGGCGCCGGCACCCTCGCAAGGAGAGGCGAAATGAGCCTGCTGTCTTCAACCCCGCGCTGGCTGGGTGGCTTCGTGTTGGGCGTCGTGATGACGGCGGCGGTGCACGCACAGGGCAATCTGGAGATCGACACGCCCGCCATCGCCGCGCTGCAGCAGTCCATGCAGAAGCGCCACGCCCAGCTCGAGCCGCTTTACGCCGCGGGTGCCGTGGGGCTGGCAAGTGATGGCACGGTGGCGCTGCGTGACGCCGCGAGCGTGCCGCTCGCCCAGCGCGCCCAGGTCACGAGCGCGATTGCGGCAGAGAACGCCGATCGCGCCGCGCTCTACCGCGAGATCGCGCGCGCAAACAACCATCCCGAATGGGAAGGCGACGTCCGCCGCACCTTTGCCCAACGCTGGATCGACCGCGCCCAGCCGGGCTGGTGGGTGCAGCAAGGCGGCAAGTGGGTGAAGAAGTAATGCCGGTGCTCGTTTTCGACATCGAGACCATTCCCGATGTCAAGGGCATTCGTGCGCTGGAGGATCTGCCGGCGGGGCTATCGGACTACGAAGTGGCCGAGTGGGCCTTCCAGCAGCGGCGGGCGAGCCACGGCAACGACTTCCTGCCGCACCACCTGCAGCGCGTGGTCACGATCTCCTGCGCCCTGCGCGATGCGCAGCACTTCAGGGTGTTCTCGCTCTCCGAGCCGGAGAGCAGCGAGGGCGAGATCATCCAGCGCTTCTTCGACGGCATCGAGCGCTATACGCCGCAGATCGTGTCATGGAACGGCGGCGGCTTCGACCTTCCGGTCCTGCACTACCGCGGCATGCTCCACTGCGTGTCGGCGCCGCGCTACTGGGATCAGGGCGAGGGCGATTACCACGACTCGCGCGACTTCAAGTGGAACAACTACATCAGTCGCTATCACAGCCGTCATCTTGATCTGATGGACTTGGTGGCGATGTATCAGCCGCGCGCCAATGCGCCGCTTGACGACCTTGCCAAGCTGATGGGCTACCCGGGCAAGCTCGGCATGGACGGCTCTGCGGTGTGGCAGGCCTGGCAGGACGGGCGGATCGCGGAGATTCGTGATTATTGCGAGACGGACGTGGTCAATACCTATCTGGTCTATCTGCGTTTCGAGCGCATGCGCGGCCATCTCGACGCCAGCGCCTGGGCAGCCGAGGTGCAGGTGGTGCGCGACGCGCTCGCGCGGATCGATGCGCCGCACTGGAAGCAGTTCCTTGAGGCCTGGCCGCCGGCTTGAGGCGGGAGTCGAAGCGGACGGGAATTCCGCCTGCAGTTCGTTCATTCAAGCAAAGGAGAATCACATGGGCATCATCTACACCATCCTCATCGGCCTCATCGTCGGCCTGGTCGCGCGCCTGCTGCACCCTGGCAAGGAAGGGCTGGGTCTGATCATGACCTCGCTGCTCGGCATCGCCGGTTCGCTGGTGGCGACGTATGGAGGGCAATTCCTCGGCATCTACCATGCCGGGGAGGGTGCGGGCTTCATCGGTGCAGTGGTCGGTGCGTTCCTGATCCTGTTCGTCGTCAACCGCCTGCGGAAGTAAGCTTTTCCGGCGAGGGGGCAAAAAACGCTCAAAAATCTTTGACAAGATTTTTCGGGTGTCTATAATGCGGGACTTCAGCAGGCGCGTAGCTCAGTTGGTTAGAGCACCACCTTGACATGGTGGGGGTCGTTGGTTCGAGTCCAATCGCGCCTACCAGGATTCTGGAGTCGAAATCATGTTCCGAACTAATATTCAGGCCGGATACTGAACAGGTCGGCTCCGCTTGTCTGCTAGAGAAAAAAGCGCGCCCAAACCGCGCTTTTTTTTCGTCCACATTTTTGTTTCGCTCCCTGGCGCGCGACGCTGTCGGGGCAAGCACTGCACGAGGCTCCATCCATGCCCAACATCACGCTCCCTGATGGTTCCGTTCGCAACTTCGATCATCCGGTGACCGTGGCCGAGGTCGCCACCTCGATCGGTGCCGGTCTCGCCAAGGCTGCGCTCGCCGGTCGCGTCGGCGGACGTCTGGTCGACCTGTCGCATCGCCTCGACGCCGATGCAGAACTCGCGATCGTCACCGACAAGAGCGACGAGGGGCTGGAGGTCATCCGCCATTCCACCGCCCACCTGCTGGCGCATGCAGTGAAGGAGCTCTTCCCTGAGGCGCAGGTCACCATCGGGCCGGTGATCGAGAACGGCTTTTACTACGATTTCTCGTACAAGCGACCCTTCACGCCGGAGGATCTGGCGGCGATCGAGCTGCGCATGGCCGAAATCGCCAAGCGTGACCTCCCGGTGCAGCGCGAGGTCTGGCCGCGCGACAAGGCGGTGGATTTCTTCAAGGGCATCGGTGAGCACTATAAGGCCGAGATCATCGCCTCGATTCCGGCGGGCGAGGATGTGTCGCTGTACCGCCAGGGCGATTTCATCGACCTGTGCCGCGGCCCGCACGTGCCCTCGACCGGCAAGCTCAAGGTCTTCAAGCTGATGAAGCTGGCTGGTGCCTACTGGCGCGGCGACTCGAAGAACGAGATGCTGCAGCGCGTGTACGGCACGGCGTGGACCAGGAAGGACGAGCTTGACGCCTACCTGCACATGATCGAGGAGGCTGAAAAGCGCGACCATCGCAAGCTCGGCCGTCAGCTCGACCTCTTTCATCTTCAGGACGAGGCGCCGGGCATGGTGTTCTGGCACGCCAAGGGGTGGACGCTGTGGCAGCAGGTCGAGCAGTACCTGCGCCGCACGATCGGCGAGCACGGCTACCAGGAAGTAAAGACACCGCAGATCGTCGATCGCTCGCTGTGGGAAAAGTCCGGGCACTGGGGCATGTACTCCGACCTGATGTTCACCACGCAGTCGGAGAAGCGGGACTACGCGGTCAAGCCGATGAACTGCCCGTGCCACATCCAGATCTTCAACCAGGGTCTGAAGAGCTACCGCGACCTGCCGCTGCGCATGGCCGAGTTCGGTTCCTGCCACCGCAACGAGCCCTCGGGTTCGCTGCACGGCATCATGCGGGTACGCAACTTCGTGCAGGACGACGCCCACATCTTCTGTGCCGAGAACCAGGTGCAGGCCGAGTCGGCCGAGTTTATCCGTCTGCTGCAGCAGGTGTACACCGATTTCGGCTTCACGGACGTGCAGGTGAAGCTGTCGACCCGCCCCGAGAAGCGCGTCGGCACCGACGAGCAGTGGGATGCCGCCGAGGCCGCGCTCGCGGCCGCGCTCGATGCGCAGCGCCTGGAGTACGAACTGCAGCCCGGCGAGGGTGCGTTCTACGGTCCGAAGATCGAGTTCTCGCTCAAGGACTGCCTCGGGCGCGTCTGGCAGTGCGGCACGCTGCAACTCGACTTCAACCTGCCGGTGCGCCTCGGTGCCGAGTACGTGGATGAGGACAATACCCGGAAGGTGCCGGTCATGTTGCATCGCGCCATCCTCGGCTCGCTCGAACGCTTCATCGGCATCCTGATCGAGCATCACGCCGGTGCCATGCCCTTGTGGCTGGCGCCGGTGCAGGCGGTGGTGATGAACATTTCGGAAGGGCAGGCCGACTACGCCGCCGAGGCCACGGCTAAGCTCAGGAAAGCTGGTTTCCGTGTCGAAGCCGATTTGCGCAACGAGAAGATTAACTATAAAATTCGCGAACATAGCGTACAGAAGCTGCCATACCAGATCGTCATCGGCGAGAAGGAAAAAGCAGCAGGCCTCGTGGCCGTACGTGCCCGAGGTGGCCAGGATCTTGGCCAAATGCCCCTCGATTCGCTGATCGAACGCTGGCTTCGCGAAGTTGAAGCGAAGGCCGGGTCGGTCTGATTTTGGTTTTCGTGGAGAGTTGAACCATCGCACAAGAAAAAAAGCAGCGCGTAAATAGGGAGATCAACGCGCCTGAGGTCCGGCTGGTTGGCGAGGAAGGCGAGCAGCTCGGCATCGTGTCCCTGAACGCATCCCTCAGTATGGCCGAAGAAGCCGGGCTGGATCTGGTCGAAATCGCACCGATGGCCGTGCCGCCCGTGTGCAAGCTGATGGATTTCGGCAAGTTCAAGTATCAGGAACAGAAGAAGGCCCACGAAGCCCGACTCAAGCAGAAGCAGGTGCAGGTCAAGGAGGTCAAGCTCCGCCCCGGCACCGACGAGAACGACTACCAGATCAAGCTGCGCAACCTAAAGCGCTTCCTGGAAGAAGGCGACAAGTGCAAGGTCACCCTGCGCTTCCGTGGTCGTGAGATGGCGCATCAGGAATTCGGCTTGCGCCAACTCGAGCGTGTCAAGGCGGATCTGGATGAGCTCGGGCAGGTCGAGCAGATGCCGAAGATGGAAGGGCGCCAGATGATCATGATCATCGCGCCGAAGAAGAACCGCTAAGGTTCAAGAGATTTGTCCCCTCGGGGGGCAAGACCACTGGATATCGAAGGATCGTCCGGCGGAAAACAAGTGGTGCCGGGTAACAAAACGCGTCGGGGCTTATCGGCGCTACCTGGTGTCATCCAAAAACATGGAGTCTCAGCAATGCCCAAGATGAAGACGAAGAGCGGCGCCAAGAAGCGCTTCAAGGTCCGCTCGAGTGGTGGGATCAAGCGGTCCCAGGCGTTCAAGCGCCACATCCTGACCAAGAAAACGACCAAGGCGAAGCGTCAGCTGCGCGGCATGACCGAAGTTCATGCTGCCGATGAAAAGCTGATTCGCGCCATGCTTCCGTACGCTTGATAGGAGACCGCAATGCCTCGCGTTAAACGTGGTGTAACCGCCCGCGCCCGTCACAAGAAAGTTCTTTCCCAGGCCAAGGGTTATCGCGGCCGTCGTAAAAACGTCTATCGCATCGCCAAACAGGCGGTGATGAAGGCTGGCCAGTACGCCTACCGCGACCGTCGTCAGCGCAAGCGTCAGTTCCGCACGCTGTGGATCGCGCGTATCAACGCCGCCGCACGTGAGCTGGGCCTGACCTACAGCACCTTCATGAACGGCCTGAAGAAGGCCGCGATCGAAATCGACCGCAAGGTGCTGGCCGACTTGGCCGTGTTCGACAAGCCGGCGTTTGCCGCGATTGCAGAACAGGCCCGGGCCAAACTCGCTGCGTAATTCGACGCAGTCCGAAAAAAGGAGGCCTGGCCTCCTTTTTTTTTCTGAGTCGCCGTGTCGACTCGACGAACATCACCGATGTGCAGCCGCCCCTGCGGCTGCCATCCAGCACGACCGCATTTCGCCAGGGCAGGGACATGGAACAGCTCGATCAACTGGTACATCAGGCCGCAGCCGACTTCGCCGGGGCGGCCGACGGTGTGCAACTCGAACAGGCCAAGGCACGTTACCTCGGCAAGGCGGGCTCGCTCACCGAGCGCCTGAAGTCGCTCGGCAAGCTCGAGCCCGACGCGCGCCGCGAGGCAGGCGCGGCAATCAACGCCGCCAAGGTGGCGATCGAGGGTGCGCTCGAGGCGCGCCGCAACGCGCTGCGTGAAGCCGCGCTGCTCGCCCAGCTCGCGTCAGAGTCGCTCGACGTGACGCTGCCTGGTCGCGGCGGTTCGCAAGGTGGTCTGCACCCAGTCAGCCGCACGCTCGAGCGTGTCGAGCAACTGTTCGCCTCGATCGGTTTCGTCGTCGCCGACGGCCCGGAAATCGAGACCGACTGGCATAACTTCACCGCGCTCAACACGCCGGAAAACCATCCCGCGCGCTCGATGCATGACACCTTCTACCTCGAAGGCCACGACGACGTGCTGCTGCGCACCCACACCAGTCCGGTACAGATCCGTGCGATGCAGGCCCATGTAGCGCGCCACCGCAATGCCGCCGCAATGCCCGACCTGCGCATCATCGCCCCCGGTCGTGTGTTCCGGGTCGACTCCGACGCGACCCACTCGCCGATGTTCCACCAGGTCGAAGGCCTGTGGGTGGCCGAGACGGTGAGCTTCGCCGACCTCAAGGGCGTGATCGCTGACTTCCTGCGCCGCTTCTTCGAGACCGACGACCTGCAGGTGCGCTTCCGTCCGTCCTTCTTTCCCTTCACCGAGCCTTCGGCCGAGATCGACGTTGCCTTCATGAGCGGCGCGCTCGAGGGGCGCTGGCTGGAAATCGCGGGCTGCGGCGTGGTGCACCCGAACGTGCTGCGCTTCGGCGGCATCGACCCCGAGCGCTACACCGGCTTCGCCTTCGGCATGGGGCCGGACCGCCTGACCATGCTCCGATACGGCGTGAACGACCTGCGCCTGTTCTTCGAAGGCGATCTGCGTTTTCTGAGCCAGTTCCGCTGAGCCCCGAGGCTCTCCCTCTGGAACGACTCTTTCGCGCTTCGCCGAACAGACTTTGCCCTCTCACGCAATCCGGGTAATCGAATCATGCAATTCTCAGAACAGTGGCTGCGGACCTTCGTCGATCCGCAGTTGAACAGCGCCGAACTCGGCCATCTGCTGACCATGGCCGGCCTCGAGGTGGAAGAGGCCGAACCGGTCGCGCCCGCGTTCAAGGGCGTCGTGGTCGCCCGCATCGTCGACGCCGACAAGCACCCCAATGCCGACAAGCTGAAGCTCTGCAAGGTCGACGCCGGCACCGGAGAGCTGCTGCAGATCGTGTGCGGCGCGCCCAATGCCGCCGCCGGCATGAAGGTGCCCTGCGCCGTGGTCGGGGCGGTGCTGCCGGGCGATTTCGAGATCAAGAAGGCCAAGCTGCGCGGGGTCGAGTCCTTCGGCATGCTGTGCTCGGCACGCGAACTCGGCCTGTCCGAGGACCACGGCGGGCTTTACGCGCTGCCCGAGGATGCCCCGATCGGGAGCGATATTCGTGACTATCTCGGGCTCGATGACACCCTGTTCACGATCAAGCTCACCCCCAATCGTGCCGACTGCCTGAGCCTGACCGGAGTGGCGCGCGAAGTCGCGGCCATCACTGCTGCGCCGCTGCAACGGGCGGTGATCGAGCCGGTGACGCCCACCTTCGATGGCCGGCGCGAGATCGTGCTCGACGCACCCGCCGCCTGTCCGCGCTATTGCGGCCGCATCCTCCGCGGTGTGGACGCCAGGGCGATGACGCCGGCGTGGATGGCGCGCCGGCTGGCGCGCAGCGGCATGCGCTCGATTAGCGCCCTGGTCGACATCACCAACTACGTGATGCTCGAGCTCGGTCAGCCCCTGCACGCCTTCGACAACACGAAGCTGCAGGGCGCCATTCATGTGCGTATGCCGAGCGCGGGCGAGCAGGTGCTGCTGCTTAACGAGCAGACCGTGACTCCGGCCGCCGATACCCTGCTGATTGCCGACGACGCACGTGCCCTCGCGCTTGCCGGGATCATGGGCGGCGAGGACAGCGGGATCACGCTGGAGACGACCGAGGTCTTCCTCGAGAGCGCCTTCTTCGCACCCGACGCCATCGCCGGCCGTGCGCGCAGCTACGGGTTCGGCTCCGACGCTTCGCACCGCTTCGAGCGCGGAGTCGACCCCGAACTGGCGCGTGCCGCGATCGAGCGCGCGACCCGGCTGGTCATCGAGATCTGCGGCGGCGAGGCCGGTCCGGTCCTCGAGGCGCTGGCGGCGGAGGCGCTGCCCGCGCGCAAGCCGGTCCGACTGCGTCCGGCGCGTGCTCGGCGCATCCTCGGCGTCACGCTCGGGGACGATGCCATGCTCGCCTTGCTGCAACGCGTTCATCTCGTGGTGGCGCGCGATGGCAGCGACTTCCTGGTCACGCCGCCGTCGTGGCGCTTCGACATCGAGATCGAGGAGGATCTTGTCGAGGAGCTTGCCCGCCTGCATGGCTACGAAAACATCCCCGCGGTAGCGCCGCAGGGCAGCCTGATGATGCTGCCGAGCTCGGAGCACAGCCGTCCGGTGTGGGCGCTGCGCCACCTGCTTGCCGCCCGCGGTTACCAGGAAGTGGTTAACTTCGCCTTCGTCGAAGAGGCCTGGGAGCGCGATTTCTGCGCCAACGAGAACCCGATCCGACTGGCCAACCCGATCGCCAGCCAGTTGAGCGTCATGCGGTCCAGCCTGATCCCGGGTCTGGTTGGCACGCTGGCGACCAACCGCAAGCGTCAGATCGACCGTGTGCGCGTGTTCGAGGTCGCGCGCGTGTTCGAACGCAAGGCGGATGGCGAGCCGGTGCGTGGTTTCCATCAGGTCATGAACGTTGCCGGTCTTGCGGCCGGATCGGTGATGCCGGAGCAGTGGGGCGAGCGCTCGCGCAACGTCGATTTTTACGACGTGAAGGGTGATCTGGAAGCGCTGTTCGCGCCACGAGAACTGGCGTTCGCACCGTTGTCGCACCCTGCGCTTCATCCGGGGCGTGCGGCCGCGGTGAAGCTGGACGGTCACACCATCGGTGTGATTGGCGAAGTGCATCCGGTCTGGGTGCAGCGCTACGATCTGGGTACTGCGCCGGTCGTATTCGAGGTCGCGTTGGATGCCGCCCTCGAGGCGCGCATGCCGGCCTATGCCGAGATCTCGCGCATGCCGGCGGTACGTCGCGATCTTGCGATCGTCATTGCCGTGGAGGTCCCGGTCGAGCGTGTGCTCGAGGTGCTGCGCGCGGCTGCGCCTGCGGTGGTGCGGGAGATCAGCCTGTTCGACGTCTATCATGGCAAGGGCATCGACCCGGACAAGAAGAGTCTTGCCTTCAGGGTATCGATGCAAGATACTCAGCGCACACTCGAAGACGCCGAGGTCGAGGCGGCAATTGCTGTTCTTGTCAAACAGGCCGAGACCGTGCTTGGAGGCCGCCTGCGTGGCACGGGAGGCTGACATGACGCTCACCAAGGCAGAGCTCGCAGACCTTCTGTTCGAGCAGGTCGGCCTCAACAAGCGTGAGGCCAAGGACATGGTCGAAGGCTTCTTCGAGGAGATCCGGACGGCGCTGGAGCGTGGCGACAGCGTCAAGCTGTCGGGCTTCGGCAACTTCCAGTTGCGTGACAAGCCGCAGCGTCCCGGGCGCAACCCCAAGACCGGCGAGGAAATTCCGATCACCGCACGCCGTGTGGTCACTTTCCATGCCAGCCAGAAACTGAAGGCCGCGGTGGAGCAACTCAGCGATGCAAGCAAGCAGCCCTGATACAGACGTCCAGGATCTGCCCCCGATCCCGGCCAAGCGCTATTTCACGATCGGCGAGGTCAGCGACCTGTGCGGTGTCAAGCCGCACGTGCTGCGTTACTGGGAGCAGGAGTTCACCCAGTTGAAGCCGGTCAAGCGCGGGGGAAATCGCCGCTATTACCAGCACCATGAGGTGCTCCTGATTCGTCGAATCCGGCAACTGCTCTATCAGGAGGGTTTCACGATTTCGGGTGCCCGCAACCGGCTCGGCGAGTCCGCGATCCATGAGCAGGAGAACCAGGTCGAGGTCGATCGTTACAAGGGCCTGCTGCATGCGATTCGTGGCGAGCTCGAAGCGACGCTGAACGATCTGCGGGCCTGAGCATCTCCTGCGAAACTTCTGGTAATTCCAGAATCCCCTGCTATAATGGCGGCTTGTGTCGGGGCGTAGCGCAGCCTGGTAGCGCACTTGCATGGGGTGCAAGGGGTCGCGAGTTCGAATCCCGCCGCCCCGACCAATCAAACAAACCGGCCCAGGCCGGTTTTTTGTTTTGCGGCGTCCCTGCCGGAAGCGCAAGGACGCTGTGCTAACATCCGTTGCTCCGGCCGTGCTTCTCGGCAACTCGTACGGATTTCAGATGCGTATCCTGGTCAGCAACGACGACGGTTATTTCGCTCCGGGCATTTCGGCCCTCGCCGAGGCCCTGAGCACGCTTGGCGAGGTCACGGTGGTGGCGCCAGAGCGCGACCGCAGCGGGGCAAGCAATTCGCTGACTCTGGATCGTCCGCTTTCTCTCAAGCGTACGGCCAACGGTTTCTATCACGTCAACGGGACACCCACGGACTGCGTTCACCTCGCCGTGACCGGCATGCTCGACCACCTCCCCGACATGGTCGTCTCCGGCGTCAATCACGGCGCCAACATGGGCGACGACACCGTGTACTCGGGCACGGTGGCTGCAGCGACCGAGGGTTTTCTGCTCGGGGTTCCCTCCATTGCCGTCTCGCTGGTCAGCAAGTCGGCCACGGATTTCACCGCTGCGGCGCGGGTCGCGCGTGACCTCGCGGAGCGCTTCATGCGCAATCCGTTTCCGCGTCCGATGCTGCTCAACGTCAATGTTCCTGACGTTGCTTACGAACGCCTCCAGGGCACGCGTGTGACCCGTCTGGGCAAGCGCCACAAGGCCGAGCCAGTGGTGCGCAGCCAGACGCCGCGCGGCGAGACGGTGTATTGGGTCGGTGCGGCAGGCGGTGCGGCGGACGCGGGCGAAGGCACCGATTTCCATGCGGTCGCCAATGGCTTCGTGTCGGTCACGCCGCTGCAGATCGATCTGACCCACACCGGCCTGATCGCGCCGGTCTTCGACTGGCTTCAGCAGTGATTACCCGAGTGGCCGACGCGGGTCAGGCGGCGCGTGCGCGTGCGCGCATGGTCGAGCGACTGCGAACGCAGGGCATCCGCGATGAGCGCGTGCTGGCCGCGATGCAGGCCGTCCCGCGCCATACTTTCGTCGAGGAGGGGTTGGCGTTCAGCGCTTACGACGACACGCCGCTTCCGATCGGGTTTCAACAGACGATCTCGCAGCCTTTCGTTGTCGCGCGCATGATCGAATTGCTGCGGGCGGGCCGCGAACTGGGCAGGACACTGGAAGTGGGCGCCGGCTGTGGTTATCAGGCAGCGGTCCTGTCGCTGCTGGCCACCGAGGTGTACGCCATCGAGCGCATCAGGCCCTTGCTCGATCGCGCGCGCGCCAATCTGCGCCCCTTGCGTCTGCCGAACGTACGGCTGAAACTTGCCGACGGTAGCTTGGGTCTCCCTGAAGCAGCGCCGTTCGACAGCATCATCGTCGCTGCGGCAGCCCTCGGCGTGCCGCCTGCGCTGAAGGAACAACTCGCGCCCGGAGGCAGGTTGATCGTGCCGGTGGGCGGAGCCGACCAGCGCCTTGTGCTGGTCGAGCGTCAGGGGAATGTTTTCCGGGAAAGCGGCTACGAGGCGGTACGCTTCGTTCCGCTCCTCGGCGGTACGGAATGAATAACGGTAATTTCGGATGCACACACGTTCAAGCTATTTCTCTCTTCTACTGGCCGCCTTGCTGAGTGCGGGCTGCGCCTCGCAGGTCACAGCGCCGGTGCGCGACGGCGCAGGCGGCATCTCGACCGGAATGACGACGCCTGCGCCGGCCTCAGGTTTTCACACGGTTCGCCAGGGCGAAACGCTGCTCGGCATTGCGCGCCAGTATGGCGTGACGCTACCCGACCTGGTCGCGTGGAACAATGTCACCGACCCCAACCAGATTCACGTCGGGCAGACGATCCGGGTGGCGCCCTCGGGCGCGGCGCCGGTTGCGATCGCGACGCCCGGGTCCGCAGGAGCGGTGGCGACGCCGGTGCCGCCGTCCGGCACCGATGCCGGTGCGGTGCCGCTGGTGCGGGAACCCGTGGGGGGGCGCGCGCCCGTTGCCGAGCCGGCCGTGCCGGAACAGCCGGCACCGGTGGTCAGCGAGCCGGCACCTGGCGCGGCCAGCGGCCAGTGGCAATGGCCCGCCGGCGGGGCGCTGATTGCCGGTTACAACGAGGCATCGAACAAGGGACTCGATATCGGCGGCAGCGTGGGTGACCCGGTGTACGCTGCATCGGCGGGCAAGGTGGTGTATGCCGGCAGTGGTCTCCGCGGCTATGGCAAGCTGATTGTCATCAAGCATAACCAGGAGTACAACTCGGTCTATGCGCACAATGACAAGCTGCTCGTGAAGGAAGACGATCAGGTTGTCCAGGGCCAGAAGATCGCCGAGCTGGGCAGCTCAGAGGCGGACCGACCCAAGTTGCATTTCGAGATCCGCAAGCAGGGCAAGGCCGTCGATCCGATGGGATATCTGCCCGCACGATAAGGGGAAAGCATGGAAGAACCGGCGAATCTTGACGAACTGGAAAGTCATGAACCGGATCTTCCGCCCGAGGTGGAGGTGTTCGCGGTTCATGCGCTGCCGGTGGTCGAGAACGACTTCTTCAGCGATGTCACGCAACTCTATCTGAACGAGATTGGCGCCAATCCGCTGCTCAGCGCGGTGGAGGAACTCGAAATCGCCCGGCGTGTACGCATGGGCGATTTCGACGCCCGGCAGACGATGATCGAACGCAACCTGCGTCTGGTCGTCAACATCGCCAAGCATTACCTGAACCGCGGCATCCCGCTCCTCGACCTGGTCGAGGAAGGCAACCTCGGGCTGATGCACGCGCTCGATAAGTTCGACCCCGAGCGAGGCTTCCGGTTTTCGACCTACGCCACCTGGTGGATCCGGCAGAACATCGAGCGCGCGATCATGAACCAGTCGCGCACCATTCGTCTGCCGGTGCACGTGGTCAAGGAGCTCAACCAGGTCCTGCGTGCGCAACGCCACATCGAGGCGAATTCGAACGGCGAATCGTCGCTCGAGGAGATCGCTGACCGCCTCGGCAAGAGCATAGAGGAAGTGCGCAGCATCCTGGCGCTCAGCGAGCACACCGCGTCACTGGATGCGCCGCTCGATATCGACCCCACGCTGTCGATCGGTGAGTCGCTGGCCGACGAACACCAGGCCAGTGCGGATTCGCAGATCCACTGCTCGGAGGTCGAATCCCTGGTGCGCGAGTGGATCACGATGCTGAGCGACAAGCAGCGCATGGTGATTCGCCATCGCTACGGCATCGACGAATGCGAACTGCTGACCCTGGAAGAACTCGCCGCGCGTCTGGAGCTGACGCGCGAACGTGTGCGGCAGATCCAGCTCGAGGCGCTTGGGCAACTCCGCCGCATTCTCAAGCGTAACGGGATCTCGCGCGACGCGCTGCTGTGAGCGTTCAGGCGATATCTGCGCCCGCCTCGGGCGGGAAGGTACGGAAGTAGAGTTCGCGGCTCGCGTAGGCCATCACCGGCAGGGTCAGCAGCAGCAGCGGCAGCAGCAGCGTGCTGACGATGATCACGCCCGAAAGCAGCAGCGCCCAGCACATCATCACCGCGAAGCGGCCGAACACTGCGCGCACGCTCGCGACCACGCCCGAGACCAGTTGTGCCCGGCCGTCGTAGATGAGGGGAATCGAGAACGCCGATACCGAAAACAGGATGAAGGCGAGGATCCCACCCATGATCGCGCTGTACCCAGCGTAATTCACCACCAGGCCTTCGATCCTGAGCAGGCGCAGGAAGCCGAAGGGCTCGCGTCCGACCATGAATCCGTACAGGATGCCGGCATCGGTCACCCAGATCAGGAACAGCAGCCCGCACACGAACGACACCACCCAGCCGCCGCGGGGCATGCGCCGGAAGCCATCCCAGATGTCGCCAAAGGTGGCGTGGCGGCCCAGGCGCAATTTGTCGGAGACGGAGAAGAAGCCGGCGAGCAGGATCGGACCCACCAGCATGAAGCCCCCGGCCAGTGACAGGCTCATTGGAGCGATCTGGCCGAACTCCAGCGCCGAGTACATCAGCAGGCCGATTGCCACGAAAAGCGCCGAAAAAGCCACGCTGAGCAGGGGGATGGCTCGAAACTGATCGAGACCGAAACGCACCGACGCCCCGATGTCGACAAGCGTGACCGGCGCGGGGCTCAGGGTTGCGGCGTTGTCGTGGGGGCTCGGGCGATCGGACATGGTCTGGGGATACCTCAGCGTCGTTCGGCGCGGATCCCGTCGACCACCCTGCGCAGGCGCAGCGCCTCGGCGAGCTCGAATACCGACATGGCGTAGAAACTGCTGCGATTGTAGCGCGTGATGACGTAGAAATTGCGGTAGCCGAGCCAGTACTCGGTCTGTGCGCCCGGTGTCTCGAGGTCGACCAGCGTCGCGGTGGATGCCGCCGGGCGCCCGTCGAGGGTGGTGATGCCGTTCTCGTTCAGCTGTGCCGGATCCAGTGTGGGTTCGATGCCGGCGGCGATCAGGGAGGCGCTGTCGCTATCGGCGGCGAGGCGCGCGCGCTCGGCGACCGGCGCGTCGGTCTGCCAGCCGTGGGCACGCAGGTAGTTGGCAACGCTGCCGATGGCGTCGACCGGATCGTTGTCGAAGTCGATCTGGCCGTTGCGATCGAAGTCCACCGCGTAGGCGCGGATGCTGCTCGGCAGGAACTGAGGGTAACCCAGCGCGCCGGCGAAGGAGCCGCTGTAGCTGGCCGGGTCGCGAGCCTGCTCGCGGGCGAGCAGGAACAGGGCTTCGAGTTCGCGCCGGAACAGTTCGGCGCGTGGCGGATAGTCGAAGGCCAGGGTGGCGAGCGTCGAGAGCGTCTCGAAGTTGCCGGTGTTGCGGCCGTAGATCGTCTCCACGCCGATGATGGCGACGATGATCTCCGCCGGCACGCCGAACTCGCGCGCGGCACGGTCGAGTTCGTCCGCGTACTGGTTCCAGAAGGCCGTGCCACCGTCGATGCGGGTGTCGTCCAGGAAGCGTGCGCGGTAGTTCTGCCATGAGCGCACCCCTTTCCGCGCCGGCGGGGTGATCAGGCGGATGACGTCCGGGTCGTGGCGCGCCTGCGACAACGCACGGTCGAGTTCGACAGGGTCGAAGGCATGGCGCTCGGCCAGTTCGGCGATGAAGGCCTGGGTTTCCGCGCGCGCCGAATAGGAGGCCGACGCGGTGGCGGGCACGCCGAGGAGCCATAATCCTGCGGCCATGCTGGCGCCGAGCAGGCGGAGCTTCGCGCCGAGGCGGTACTTTCCGGTTCGGGTGGCAGGCATCGTCGGCGGGCGGCGGTGGCGAGTGTTCAAGGTCGAAGTCATCGGAGTCGGATCTCGTTCATCTGTTTTTGCAGGGTGCGCAAGCCGCTGCTCGAACCCGGCGCGCCATAACGAAGCCGGGCATAGGCCGAACAGATTGCGCGCAGGCTACCGGCCTGTTCCGGCAAGGCCGCCGCGAGGCGCTCGCCGTACGCAAGCGGACCTTCCCACGACGCCCTGGCTACGCCTGCCCGTTCCATCCGGGCGCAGAAGCGATCCCAGGCCCGTTGTACGGGGTCGGTGCTCCGGCGCTGCCAGCTTGCCCATGCATAAAGGCCAAGGATGAGGACGGCAGACACTGCGGCAAGCAGGCCGGCGAGCTTCAGGGCGCTGGTATGGCTGAACCCGAGACGGCCAAGAAGTTCGCGCTGGCGCTCTGGATTGTAGCCAAGAACGTACTGGTTCCAGGTGTTGGACATGGCCTCCCAGCGATGACGCACATCGCGCAGCCAGGCCATGTCCGCTTGCAGCATGAAGGGCAGCTCACCCTCGGCGGACAACGCGGCGGCCAGTCCGTCCTCGATGCGCTCGGGTGCGGCGAGGGCGGTGGGGTCCACCCGCAGCCAGCCGCGCCCGTCCAGCCACACCTCGGCCCAGGCATGGGCATCGGACTGGCGTACGACCAGGTAGCCATCGACCGGATTGATCTCGCCGCCCTGATAGCCGGTGACCACGCGGGTGGGGACCCCTGCCGCCCGCATCACGACCGCGAAGGCCGACGCGAAGTGCTCGCAGAAGCCGCGCTGGCTGTCGAACAGGAAGGCGTCCGCGGCATGCGTACCGAGCAGGGGCGGGCGCAGCGTGTATTTGAGCCGAGCGGCCCGCATGTGGGCGATGACGCGCTCGAGAATCTCGGCGTGGGAGGCTGCGCCGTTCGCAAGGCGCGCGGCCAGTTCGCGGCTGCGGGGATTGCTGCCTGTCGGCAACTGCGTGGCGGCGGTGAGTACGGCGGGGGATTCGGCTTCCCCGATGCGCGCGTCCGGGTAGGCGCTGAATGCGAAGCGGGCGCGCGCCTGCACCGGGCGCGTGCTCAATGCGTGGTGATCGCTCGCGAAGCGCACGAGTGGCGCGGCCTCGCCCGGATAGTCCAGTGCCAGCAGCCAGCGCCGATTGTGCGGCTCGAGCGTCAGCACGTAGTCGAGCCGGCGCCCGGTGGGGGTGTAAAAGGGCGTGTCGGCCTCGACAAACGGGGCGGCCGACCACGTGCGTCCGTCGAACGTGCTGAGGATCGGGCCGCGCCAGTAGCGTTGCGACGGCGGTGGCGGCGGGCCATCGAACGCGGCGCGAAAGGCAATCGCCGCGGAGCTGCCAAGCTCGCTGATGGAGCCCGGGCTCATCGTGTCCGACAGGCCGGTGCGCGCGCTGAAGGCGTCGGCGGGCAATCCCCACAGCGGGCCCTGGATGCGCGGAAAGAGCACAAAGAACACGAGCAGGAAGGGCAGGCCATGGACGAGCAACAGCGCTGCACTGCGCAGGTGCTCGCGTGCTCGCCCCGCGGGGTCGGCGAGTGCGACGAGGGCACCGAGGGCGGCCAGCGTGCCGAGCAGGGCGAGGGCGGCCACCGCCATCGACTGGTCTTCGAGGAACAGGGCCAGTTGCAGGAACAGGCACAGCAGCACGCCGGCGCGGATGTCGCGTGACGCCCGCGCCTCGAGCAGTTTCAGGCCGAGCAGCAGAGCGAGCAGGGCGACGCCGGGATCCTTGCCGAAGAAGTGGCCGAACTCCAGGCGCACGCCCGCTGCGGCCGCGGCCGACAGCGCGAGCAGCAGCAGCGTCGGAGGTGGGCGCGTGCCTTGCCACAGCAGCACCCCGCGCCAGGCCAGCAGCAGGAGGCAGAGCGCATGGATCCAGCCTGGCAGCCAGAGGCCATGCGGCGCGACGGTGAGCGCCGCGGCTGCGAGCAGCCAGGTACCCTGCCGGCGGTCGAGCGGGGCCGCCCGGGTCACTGCCGAGATCGCGTGCGCGGGACGTGGGCGCTGGAGGGCCGTGGCGAGCCGCATCAGGCGTCCCGTCATGTCCGCCGCCCGCCGTCGTGAGGGGCCATCCCGAACAGCGCCAGCTCGCGCAGACAGCGGTCACGGTGGTCCCGCCCCAGGCCCGGTGCGATGCGCGTCTGCGGCAGCAGCAGCCCATAGCGGCGCCCGTCCTGCTCGGCGCGCAGGATCCACGCGCTCAGTCGCGACAGGCGCTGTTCGTCATCCAGGCGCAGAGGGAGCGCGAACCAGTCCAGAACCACGTCCCCGCCTCGGGTGGCCGCGTATTGCTTGGTCAGCATCGGCCCCCCGCGGGCCAGCGCCTTCCAGGCCACATGTCGCGGCGAGTCGGCCGTCCGATGGGTGCGCAAGCCGGCGAAATCGTCATCGCCCTCGCGCACGCTGCCGCCCGTACCCGCGCCGCCCGTGCCGTCGTCGGGCAGCGGTGGCGGATCGATCTCGGGGGCGGGATGGACGATGCATTCGGCCGCGGGCACGAACACACTCCACGCCCGTATCAGCCCCAGCGGCCAGGTGCTTTCGATGACCGTGCGGCCGATGCTCAGGCGGCCCCGGCGCGTGGTCGGGCAGGCCAGCAGTACGTTCGATTCTGCAGCTGGCCCGAGTTCGAACGCGCTCGTCTGTCCGCGTGCGCGAAGCCGGAGTGCCGGGCGCCGCGCTGGACGCGGATTGTCCACCAGGAGCCGGAGCCCGGCCGCCTCCCCGGCGAACACCGGCTCGCAGCGCCCTGGACGCACCGCGAGCCCGAGCAGGTTGCGAAACGCATGGACGATGCTGGCCGTCGCGGCGCCGCCGAGCAGGAAGACGAGGCCGTAGCCCAGGCTGAGGTTGTAGTTGATCGACGTCACCAGCATCACCATGAGCGCGATGGCGAATCCGAGTCCGGCCGCTGTCGGCAACACGTAGATCCGGCGCTGGGTCAGGCGGATCGGTGCCGTCTCGGGGGCGCCGACCCGAAACAGCCAGCGATCGGCGCCGCGGCGCAGGGCGGCCGCGATGGATGCAGCCACGCGCATCAGCGCACGGCGACCGCCTGCATCAGGCGGACGAGTGTCGCCGGCGGGGCGGGGCGGCCGTCGCCGGCCAGATGCAGGCGGTGTGCGGCCACGTGCGGGAACAGGGTGTGGACGTCATCGGGCAGGACGTGGTCGCGACCGTCCAGCAGCGCCCAGGCGCGTGCCGCCGCGATCAGGCCGAGGCCTGCACGCGGGCTCAGTCCACTGGCCAGTTCCGGGCTGTTGCGCGTTGTGGCGAGCAGGGCCTGGACGTAATCGACCAGCGCTGCGGACACGTGCAGGCGCTGCGCGGCGTGCTGGAGCTCGACGAGCGCGGCGGGACTGGCGACCGCGGGCTGGCGTTCGAGCAACTCGCGCCGGTCCTCACCCATCAGCAGCGCGCGCTCGGCGGCGCGGTCCGGGTAGCCGAGGCGAATGCGCAGCAGGAAGCGGTCGAGCTGGCTCTCGGGCAGCGGGAAGGTGCCGATCTGGTGCGCCGGGTTCTGGGTGGCGATCACGAAGAACGGTTCGGGGAGCGCGAGGGTCTGGCCGTCGGCCGTGACCTGGCGTTCCTCCATGGCTTCGAGCAGGGCGCTCTGTGTCTTCGGCGTGGCGCGGTTGATCTCGTCGGCCAGGATCAACTGCGCGAACACCGGGCCGGGATGAAAGCGGAAGGCGCTCGTGCCGCGATCGAAGATCGACACGCCGAGGATGTCCGCGGGCAGCAGGTCGCTGGTGAACTGGATGCGCTGGAACTGCAGCCCGGTCAGCCGCGCAAGCACGTGGGCGAGCGTGGTCTTGCCCACGCCGGGGACGTCCTCGATCAGCAGGTGGCCGCGCGCGATCAGGCAGGCCAGCGCGAGACGCAGTTCGCGCTCCTTGCCGAGGATGATGCGGCCGGCTGTCTCGAGCAGGCGATTTGCATGATGCAGGGGCATTGCGGGCGTACTGTGAAATTGGCCGGGAAGCGGTGATAATAGACGACAAAGCCAGCTGGTCCGGATGATCTGCATCACGATGACCGGCACGACAAGTGTCCGGCGCGGGTGGCTGCAGTCGTCGCGCAGGGCGTTCGAGACGGGAGAGGGAGGAGTATGACCACCACAGCATTCATCACGCACCGTGACTGCTGGCTGCACGACATGGGGGCCATGCACCCCGAATGTCCGGATCGGCTGTCGGCGATCAATGATCGCCTCATTGCCGCAGGGCTGGACATGTACATCTCCTTCTATGACGCGCCGCTCGCCGAGCGCGCGCAGATCACCCGCGTGCATCCGCCCGAGTATCTCGACAGCCTGCTCGATAACGTCCCGGAGCACGGCATCCGCCACCTGGATCCCGACACGGCGATGAGCCCGGGGACGATGAAGGCGGCGCTGCGCTCCGCAGGGGCCGGCGTCTACGCCACCGATCTGGTCATGAAGGGCGAGATCGAGAACGCCTTCTGCGCGGTCCGCCCGCCCGGCCACCATGCCGAGCGTGCCAAGGCGATGGGGTTCTGCTTCATGAACAACGTCGCCATCGCCGCACGGCACGCCATCGACGCGCACGGCCTGGCGCGCGTCGCGGTGGTCGACTTCGACGTGCATCACGGCAACGGCACCGAGGATATCTTCCGCGACGACCCGCGGGTGATGATGGCCGGCATCTTCCAGCATCCCTTCTACCCGTACAGCGGAACCGACAACCCGCCGGCCCACATGTGCAACGTGCCGCTTCCCGCCGGCACGCGCGGGGACGCGTTCCGCCAGGTCTTTGGCGACATCGTCGTGCCCGCGCTGCGCAGCCACAACCCGCAGATGATCTTCATCTCGGCCGGTTTCGATGCGCACTACGAGGACGACATGGGCTCGCTCGGCCTGCTCGAGGCCGACTACATGTGGGCCACCAAGCAGATCAAGGACGTCGCGGAGGACTGCGGTCACAAGCGCATCGTGTCCATCCTCGAGGGCGGCTATTCACTATCCTCGCTGGCGCGCTCGGTGGTCGCCCACATCAAGACACTCGCCGATCTTTGAGCAGCCAGTTCTTGATCCACATTTCTACCGAAGCCTTCCCGGGGCCTTGCGCGCACGCTTTCACGCGTGTCGCGCTGGCTCCGTGTCGGCGTTAGAATCGAACCTTTATTTTCTTGCCCGACGCCATGATTACCGGATCGCTAGTCGCCATCGTCACGCCCATGCAGGACGACGGCAGCCTTGACTTCCCCCGCCTGCGCAGTCTCATCGACTGGCACATCGCCCAAGGCACCGACGGCGTCGTCGTCGTCGGCACCACCGGCGAGTCGCCCACGGTGAACGTGGATGAGCATTGCGAACTCATCCGCGCCACCGTCGAACACGTGGCGGGGCGCGTGCCGGTGATCGCCGGTACCGGCGCCAATTCCACGGCCGAAGCCGTCGAGCTCGCGCGCTTTGCCAGCCAGGCCGGCGTGACCGCGCACCTTTCGGTCGTGCCTTATTACAACAGGCCGACGCAGGAAGGGCTGTACCGGCATTTCCGCACGATCGCCGAGGCGGTCGAGCTGCCGCTGATCCTCTACAACGTGCCCGGCCGTACCGTGGCCGATCTCGCGAACGACACGACGCTGCGTCTGGCCGAAATCCCCAACATCGTCGGTGTGAAGGACGCCACCGGCAACATCGACCGTGCCTGCGACCTGATCGAACGCGCGCCTGCCGACTTCGCGCTCTACAGCGGCGACGACATGAGCTCGGCCGCCTTCCTCATGCTGGGTGGGCATGGCGTCATCTCCGTCACCGCCAACGTCGCCCCGCGCGCCATGCATACGCTGTGTGCTGCGGCGGCCAAGGGCGACATGCGCACGCTGCGCGAAACCAACGCCGCGCTCACCGGTCTGCATCGCGACCTGTTCTGCGAGGCCAACCCGATTCCGGCCAAGTGGGCCGTTGCGCGCATGGGCCTGATCGGCGACGGGCTGCGCCTGCCGCTGACGCAACTGTCCGAGTGCTACCACGAGCGCGTGCTCAAGGCCATGCGCAAGGCCGGCATCCAGGTCTGATCCGAATCTCTCTGTCCAGGAATTCCATGAACCGTTCCACGCGCACCTCACTGTCCCTGCTCGCACTCTCCCTCGCGCTCGGCGGTTGTTCGGGATCGCTGCTCGAATCCAAGCGCATCGACTACAAGAGCGCCCGCCAGATCGAGCGCCCGCTCGAGATCCCGCCCGACCTGACCGCGCCCCAGCGCGACGACCGCTTCGCCGTGCCGGACGTCTCGCCGCGCGGCGTCGCCACCTACTCGGCCTACAGCGCCGATCGCGCCGGCCAGCCGACCACGGCTGCTGCCACCAGCGCGGTACTCACGCCGTCCGAATCCATGCGCATCGAGCGTGCGGGCACGCAGCGCTGGCTGGTGGTCGGCGGCACGCCCGAGGAGCTGTGGCCGCAGATCAAGGACTTCTGGCTCGAGCTTGGCTTCATCCTCGACATCGACAGCCCCGAAATCGGCGTGATGGAAACCGACTGGGCCGAAGACCGCGCCAAGATCCCGCAGGATTTCATCCGCTCGAGCATCGGCAAGGTGTTCGACGGCCTGTTCTCCACCCCCGAGCGCGACAAGTTCCGTACTCGTCTGGAGCAGGGCAAGGACCCTGGGACGGTCGAGGTCTACATCAGCCATCGCGGCATGATGGAGATCTATCCGACCGAAGCCAAGGATTCGACCATTTGGCAACCGCGTCCGGCGGACCCTGAGCTCGAAGCCGAGATGCTGCGCCGCCTGATGGTGCGGCTCGGGGCCGAGGAAGCGCGCGCCGAAGCGGCCGTTGCCACCGAGCAGGCACCCGAGCGCGCCCAGATCTCGTCTGCGGCCGACGGCCGGGTCATGCTCGTCATGGAAGAGCCGTTCGACCGTGCGTGGCGCCGGGTGGGCCTTGCGCTCGACCGGATCGGTTTCACGGTCGAGGACCGCGATCGCGCGCAGGGGCTCTACTTCGTGCGCTACGTCGACCCCGATGCCGACAACCGCAGCCCGGACAAGGGCTTGCTGTCGCGGCTGGCCTTCTGGCGCAGCGACGACAAGCCGGTGCAGGGTGGCAGCGAATACCGTCTGCGCGTCGAGGGGCAGGGCGACGCGTCGCGGGTCAGCGTGCTCAGCCGGGAAGGGGGTCAGGACAACTCGGAGACCGCGCGGCGCATGCTGGGTCTGCTGCACGAGCAGTTGCGCTGACCGCAGGCGCCACAAACAAAAAGCCGGCTTGTCGCCGGCTTTTTGTTTTTCCAGGCGCGAACGCCGCGGCTTACTTCTGAGCCGATTCCTTGGCGGCGCTGACCGCAGCCTCGGCGGCGGCCTTGGCCGCCTCTGCCGCTTTCGCAGCCTCGTCGGCGGCATTCGCAGCGCCTTCCTTCACGGCTTCGACCGCAGCGTCGGCCTTCTCGGACGCGGCGGCGGCCGCTTCCTTGGTGGCTTCGGCGGCGGCAGCCGCTTCTTCCTTGACCACCTGGGCGCCAGCGGCGGCGGTGTCGCCTGCGGCCTTGGCGCTTTCCTTCGCAGCCTCGACGGCCTGAGCGGCGGATTCCTTCATCTGCTCCTGGGCGGTCGGTGCCGGTTGCACGGCAACGGGTTCTTCCTTCTTGCCGCAGGCGGTAACGGCGAGGGCAACCAGGGCAGCAACGAGCAGGGAATTCTTCATGGTCTTCTTTCCTTTCGGGGTTCAGGGGGGCTTCGCCATGCCATTCCCGGGCGTCTGCACGCGTGCAGGACAACTTCGGGCAGCGGCGAAAGCAGACCAATCCTACCATGCGCAGGCATGGCAAAAGGATGGTGTGCTGCGTTGCAAAATGTCATTCAAGCGTAAAAAAACATTGCGAAACAGTTGGATATAGTTTTGTTCGGCGTCGATCGATGATTCCTGTGCTGCATGTGCTAAGCAGGCGCCTGGGTCACGCGGGCGGCCGCGCGTTAGAATCGCGCTCCTCGTCCGAATCCGCAGCCAGACCATCATGCCCATCGCCGTCATCGAATCCCTCGACCACGAAGGCCGTGGCGTCACCCGTGCGGACGGCAAGGCGATCTTCGTCGAAGGCGCGCTGCCCGGGGAGCGCGTGGAGTACGTCGTGCGCCGCTCGCGCCCGAGCTACGAGCAGGCCGAGGCGGTGCGGATCCTCAAGCCCAGCGCCCAGCGCGTGGAGCCGCGCTGCCGGCATTACGGCACCTGTGGCGGCTGTTCGATGCAGCATCTTGATGCAGATGCGCAGGCGGCGGCAAAGCAGCGCATCCTCGAAGATGCACTCTGGCACATCGGCAAGCTGCGGCCGGAGATCATCCATCCCGCCATCCACGGCCCCGCCTGGGGCTACCGCTATCGCGCCCGCCTGGGCGTTCGGCTGGTGCCGAGCAAGGGCGGGCTGCGTGTGGGTTTTCACGAGCGGCGCTCGAGCTACATCGTGGACATGCGCGAGTGCCCGGTGCTGCCGCCGGCGATCTCCGCCATGCTGCCGCGCTTGCGCGAGATGATCGAGGGGCTGTCGATCGCCGATCGATTGCCTCAGGTCGAGATCGCGATCGGTGACGAGGCCACGGTGTTCGTGTTCCGCAACCTGCAGCCCTTCAGCCGCACCGACCTCAAGCGCCTGTCCGCGTTCGCCGAAGCCGAGGGCATCCAGGTCTGGCAGCAGCCGAACGGACCGGACTCGGCGACCCCGCTGCACCCGCTGGACGGCCCGGCGCTCGCCTACACGCTGCCGGAGTTCGACGTGCGCATGGATTTCCGCCCGACCGACTTCACCCAGGTCAACGTGCACATCAACCGCCTGCTGATCCGGCGCGCGATGCAGTTGCTCGATCCGCAGCCGGGCGAGCGCATTGCCGACCTGTTCTGCGGGCTGGGCAACTTCAGCCTGCCGATTGCGCGTCGTGGTGCGCAGCTCATCGGCGTGGAGGGCAGCGATGCGCTGGTTGCGCGCGCGCTCGAGAACGCCCGGCGCAATGGCCTTGCCGAGCGGACGGCGTTTTACGCGGCCAATCTGTTCGAGGCCACCGAGGACAGCCTGGCCGCGCTGGGTCCGCTCGACAAGCTGCTGATCGACCCCCCGCGCGAAGGCGCGATCGCCGTCGTCAAGGCGATCGGGCCGCAGCAGCAGCCGGAGCGGATCGTCTACGTGTCCTGCAACCCCGCCACGCTGGCGCGCGATGCGGCCGTGCTGGTGCGGGAGAAGGGCTACGTGCTCAGGGGCGCCGGCATCGCCAACATGTTCCCGCAGACCTCGCACGTGGAGTCGATCGCGGTCTTCGAACGAGCGTGACGGACCTGAAGGCGGACAAGGGGCACCGCTCGGCGCGCCGCCAGCCTTATCCGCCAGCGTCATCCGCATTTGGCGCCCCGGCTCGCGGTGATATACTGCGCGCCCTTACGGAGGCGTGGCAGAGCGGTTGAATGCAACGGTCTTGAAAACCGTCAGGGGTTTGCGCCCCTCGTGAGTTCGAATCTCACCGCCTCCGCCAAGAATGCGCGCAACCAGTTGATCTGTAAGCCTCTTCCATAGTGGCTCGGCGCTGCCCATGTCCCGCCTCATCCTCCTCAACAAGCCTTGGGGTGTGCTCTGCCAGTTCACTGACGAGGCCGGTCGCGCCACGCTGAAGGACTGCGTCGCCGTGCCCGGCGTCTATGCCGCCGGCCGGCTCGACACCGACAGCGAGGGCCTGCTGCTGCTCACCGATGACGGCGCGCTGCAGCACCGCATCGCCGATCCGCGCCACAAGCTGCCCAAGACCTACCTGGTGCAGGTCGAGGGCGAGCCGGATGAGGCAGCGCTGGAGCGGCTGCGCGCGGGGCTGGACCTCGGCGACTTCCATACCCGGCCGTGCGAGGCACGCGCGGTGGCCGAGCCCGACTGGCTGTGGCCGCGCGACCCGCCGGTGCGATTCCGCAAGACGGTGCCGACCGCGTGGTTGGAGATCGTGCTGCGCGAGGGCAAGAACCGGCAGGTGCGGCGCATGACCGCCAAGGTCGGCCTGCCGACCTTGCGCCTGATCCGGGTGGCGATCGGTCCGTGGCGGCTCGACGGGCTCGCCCCCGGACAGTGGCGCGAGGTCGCCGTCGACACGCTGCCGCCAGCCAGGGCGGCGGCGCCTCGCCAGCGCGCGGGTGGCGCGGGTAAGATGCCGCCCGCTTCGACGACAAAAAGACGCTCCGGACGCACGCCATGATTCCTCGCTCGACCTTCACCCGCCGCCTGGTGGCCGGCGCCGCGCTGCTGCTCGCGGGCGCCCCGGCGTTCGCGCAGACCGCGCTGCCGCTCGCCGAGCTCGGTGCCGGCATGTATCGCATCGAGGCCGAGGTGGCGCACACCTTCGAAACGCGCCAGGTCGGGCTGATGAATCGCGCCGCGATGCCGCTTCATCGCGGCATGGTGTTCGTCTTCCCCGAGGCGCGCGCGCACTGCATGTGGATGAAGAACACGCCGCTGCCGCTGTCGGTGGCGTTCGTGGATGATCACGGCAAGGTGATCAACATCGAGGACATGCAGCCGCAGACCACCGACAACCACTGTGCGGCGGGGCCGGCGCGCTTTGCGCTGGAGATGAACCTGGGCTGGTTCGCCGAGCGCGGCATCAAGGCCGGCGACACGCTGCGCGGCTTCGATCGCCTGCCGGCGCCGCGTTGATTGCGCCATGGGCCAAGACGCGAATAGGGCCTGTTTAGCCGCTTTCTTCCGATGCCGGTGATTGTCGGCAAGGGTCGATAATCCGCACACGTCGTCTGGCGTCCGGGTCCGTCCGGGCGTCCGGGGCGGCGAACGGAGCCGGCCGTGGCCGAAGAAAGCGATCTCGAGAAGACAGAAGACCCATCACCGCGAAGGCTCGAGCAGGCGCGTGAGGAAGGCCAGGTCCCGCAATCGCGGGAGCTGTCGACCTTCCTCGTCACCGTCACCGGCGCCGCCGCGCTGTTGCTGATGGGCAACTGGATGGCGACGCGCGTGGCCGGGCTGATGCGCGACGGCTTTGCCTTCGACCGCGCGGCGGCCTTCGAGCCCGCCTTGATGCTCGAGATGATGCAGCGCATGCTCAGCGGTGCGCTGCTCACCTTGATGCCGCTGTTCCTTGCGCTGCTCGTCGCCGCCGTGGCGGCGCCGATCCTCCTCGGTGGCCTGGTCTTCGCGCCCAAGGTGCTCGGCCTCAACTTCGGCCGCATGAACCCCATCCAGGGCATCGGTCGCATGTTCTCCGTGCATGGCCTGGCCGAGATGATCAAGGCGATCCTGAAGTCGCTGCTGGTGGGCGGCGTCGCCGCGCTGGTGCTGTGGCTCAACATCGATCACCTGTTCGACCTGATGGTCGAGCCGCTCGAGGTCGGCATGGCCGACTTCTCCGACACCGTGGCCTTCGCCGCGCTGATGATCGTGCTCAGCCTCGGTCTGCTCGCGCTGATCGACGTGCCTTTCCAGCTCTGGCAATACAACAAGAAGCTGCGCATGACCAAGGAAGAGGTCAAGCGCGAGAGCAAGGAGCAGGAAGGCGACCCGATGGTCAAGGGCCGTATCCGCGCCCTGCAGCGCGAGATGGCGCGCCGGCGCATGATGACCGAGGTGCCCAAGGCCGACGTGGTGGTGACCAACCCCACCCACTTCTCGGTGGCGCTCAAGTACGACGCCGAGAAGATGGGCGCGCCGGTGGTGGTCGCCAAGGGGCGCGGCGAGCTTGCGCTGAAGATCCGCGAGATTGCCAAGGAGCACGGCGTGCCGATGCTCGAGGCGCCGCCACTGGCGCGTGCGCTGTACAAGCACTGCGAGCTCGAGCAGTCCATCCCCGCCGCGCTGTACACCGCGGTGGCCGAGGTGATGGCCTATGTCTACCAGCTCGATGCCTGGATGAAGCAGGGCGGCCTGCCGCCCGTTGCGCCTGCCACACTGCCGGTACCCGCCGGCATGGATCCGGGTGCGCCCGAGGAATGAGTGCCTGAACCATGGCCATGAACGACACCCTGAACCTGCGCCAGCTGCTCACGCCGGCCAACCTGCGCCCGCTGGCCGCGCCGATCCTGATCATCATCATCCTGTCGATGATGGTGCTGCCGCTGCCGGTGTTCCTGCTCGACGTGTTCTTCACTTTCAACATCGCGATCTCGGTGATGGTGATGCTGGTGGCGATGTACTCCGTCCGCCCGCTGGACTTCTCCGTGTTCCCGACCGTGCTGCTGGTGACCACGCTGCTGCGCCTGTCGCTGAACGTGGCGTCGACGCGGATCGTGCTGCTCGAAGGCCACGCCGGCCCGGACGCCGCCGGCAAGGTCATCGAGGCCTTCGGTCACTTCCTCGTCGGCGGCAACACCGCGGTCGGCCTGGTGGTGTTCGTGATCCTCACCGTGATCAACTTCGTGGTCATCACCAAGGGCGCCGGGCGGATCGCCGAAGTGTCGGCGCGATTCACGCTCGATGCGATGCCCGGCAAGCAGATGGCGATCGATGCCGACCTCAACGCCGGCCTGATCGACGAGAAGGAGGCCAAGCGCCGGCGCAAGGAGACCGCGCAGGAATCCGACTTCTACGGCGCGATGGACGGTGCGTCCAAGTTCGTGCGTGGTGATGCGGTGGCCGGCATCATCATCCTTGTGATCAATATCATCGGCGGACTCTTCGTCGGCGTCATGCAGCACGACATGGCGGTGGGCGACGCGGCACACACCTACACCTTGCTGACGATCGGCGACGGTCTGGTGGCGCAGATTCCCGCGCTGATCATCTCGGTGGCCGCAGGCCTGGTCGTGTCCCGCGTCGGTGACGAGGGCGACATCGGCGGGCTGGTTGCCGCCCAGGTGTTCTCCAATCCCCAGGTCCTGATGCTGACCGGGGCCATCATCGGCGTGCTCGGCCTGATCCCGGGCATGCCCAACGTCGTCTTCCTGCTGCTTGCGAGCACGCTCGGCGCGATGGCGTGGATGCGGCGCAAGCGCATCGCCGAGGCGGCGACCGCGGCCGCCGCCCCCGAGGCCGCGGCGCAGGCCGTCATGCCCGCGCCGGACAACCTCGAGGCGAGCTGGAACGACGTGTCGCAGGTGGACGTGCTCGGCCTCGAGGTCGGCTACCGGCTGATCCCGATGGTGGACAAGGGCCAGGATGGCGAGCTGCTCAAGCGCATCCGCGGCCTGCGCAAGAAGTTCGCGCAGGAGGTTGGCTTCCTGTCGGCGCCGGTGCACATCCGCGACAACCTCGAGCTCAAGCCCAACGCCTACCGCATCGCGCTCAAGGGCGTCGAGGTCGGCGGCGGCGAGGCCTATCCGGGCCAGTTCCTCGCCATCAACCCGGGGCGGGTGTCCGGTCCGATCGCCGGGCGCGAGACCACCGACCCCGCCTTCGGCCTGCCCGCGGTGTGGATCGACGCGTCGATGCGCGAGCAGGCGCACGCGCTTGGCTACACCGTGGTCGATGCGAGCACGGTGGTGGCCACGCACCTCAACCACGTCATCCTCAACCACGCCGCCGAGCTGCTCGGCCGCCAGGAGACCCAGGCGCTGCTCGACCACGTCGGCAAGGAATCGCCCAAGCTGGTCGAGGACCTGGTGCCCAAGCTGCTGCCGATCGGCACCGTGCAGCGCGTGCTGCAGAACCTGCTGGAAGAGGGCGTCAATATTCGCGACATGCGCAGCATCATCGAGGGCCTGGCCGAGCACGCGCCGCGCACGCAGGACCCGGTGCAGCTCACCACCCGGGTGCGCGAGGCGCTCGGCCGCGCGATCATGCAGGCCCTGTTCCCGGGCAACGCCGAGGTGCAGGTGATGGCGCTCGAGCCCGGACTCGAGCGCATCCTGATGCAGGCCATGGCCTCGGGCGGCGAGGGCGGGGCGATCGAGCCCGGCCTCGCCGACACCCTGTTGCGCCAGACCGCGCAGATCGCCCAGCGCCAGGAAGACATCGGCCTGCCGCCGGTGCTGCTGGTGCCGTCGCAGCTGCGCATGCTGCTGGCGCGCTTCCTGCGCCGCGCCGTGCCTTCGCTCAAGGTCATCTCCAACAGCGAGGTGCCCGAAAGCCGCACGATCCGCGTCACCGCCATGGTGGGCGCGCAGGGCTGATGCCGCAGTCAGCCGAATAGGCGGGGGAAAGGCGCTTTATTCCACCCCAGGCGCTTGACCGGGCGTGGCGATAATCCTCATCAAGCAGTGGTCGACTGCGGCCACCGGGAGAATCGCCATGAACGTCAAACGCTACTTTGCCCCCACCGCCCGCGAGGCGCTCCGTGCCCTGAAGGAAGCCCTCGGGCCGGATGCGATCGTGCTCTCCAACCGCGCCGTCGAAGGTGGCGTGGAGATCCTGGCCCTGCCGGGCGAGGCGGTCGGTGCGCTGCAGGCCGCCAACCGCGCCGCGGTGACGGCGCGCGCCGGTGTTCAGGCGCAGGACGCCCGGCCCGCCGCGCCTCGCCCGCTGGCAGCCGCCACCCCCGCACCTGCGGCCGACGAGCCTGACTTCCAGGTCAGCCTGTCGGCGCTCGCCGCCAGTGCCGCGCGCAACGCAAAGCGCCCGCCGGCGCCGGCGCAGGACGAACCGGCCCCGGTGCTGCGGGCGTTCAGTCCGCCCCGTATCGAGACCGCCGACTATGCCGTGCGCAGTCGCGATGCGGTGCTCCGCAGCGCGGCACCGGCTGCGCGCCCACGCGGTGTCGAAGCCGAAGGTCCGGCGGTGTTTTCCGGGCGCGCGGCAGCGCACGCGACGGCCGCGGACGAGTTCGGCAGCGCGCGCGTACGCGAGTTGCAGGAAACCAACGCCCGCCTGATGGCCGAACTCACCGGCATCCGCGGCATGATCGAACGCCAGCTTGCCGGCTTCGCCTGGGGCGAGACCCGCCGCCAGGCGCCCGCGCGTGCCACCATGCTCGGCGAACTGCTCGAGGCCGGGTTCTCCTCCACCGTTGCACGCAAGCTGTGCGAGGCCGTACGCGAAGACGCCGACCGCAGCGAGGCGCGCGAGGCGGTGGGGGCCGCGCTCGATCGCCAGATGCGCGCCTGCGCATCGGACGAGGATCTGCTCGATCGCGGCGGCGTGTTCGCGCTCGTCGGCCCGACCGGCGTCGGCAAGACCACCACCACCGCCAAGCTCGCCGCGCGCTGCGTGGTGCGTCACGGGGCGAGCAAGCTGGCGCTGATCACCACCGACGGCTATCGCATCGGCGCGCAGGAACAACTGCGCATCTACGGCCGCATTCTCGGCGTGCCGGTGTATTCGGTGCGCGATGCCGGCGACCTGCGCCAGACCCTGGCCGGCCTGCGCAACAAGCATATGGTGCTGATCGACACCATGGGCATGAGCCAGCGTGACCGCATGGTGGCCGAGCAGGCCGCGATGCTCGCCGGCGCCGGCGATGTGCGCCGCCTGCTGCTGCTCAACGCCACCGCGCGCGGCGACACGCTCGACGACGTGGTGCGCGCCTATGCCGGCGACGACCTCGCCGGCTGCATCTTCACCAAGGTCGATGAGGCGGCCTCGCTGGCGCCGGCGCTCGACGTGGCCGTGCGCCACAAGCTCGACATCCGCTACCTGACCAACGGCCAGCGCGTGCCCGAGGACCTGCACCTGCCCAACCGTGCCTACCTGCTTCATCGCGCGTTGCGCGAGCATGGCGGTGAGTCGCCCTGGCATCTGAGCGGTGACGAGGCGGGGATGCTGCTCGCGGCAGGAGGGGCGTGATCATGCTCGACGGACGCGAAGACCAGGCGGCGGGGCTGCGGCGATTGTTCCGCCGCGCGCCGCCGCAGGTGGTGGCGCTGTATGCCGGCGGACGCCGGCGTGCCGACAACGCCGCGTTCGTCGCGCACCGTATCGCCGGGCGGGCCGAGCGCGTGCTGATCCTGGACGAGGCCGAGGGCAGCGAGGCCCTGGCCGCCGCGCTCGGGGTGAGCAGCGGGACCGACCTGCTGCAACTGCTCGACGGCCGCACCACGCTCTCGACCGTGCTGCAGCCCGTGCCCGGGCTGGTCGGGCGGGTGCCGGCGGCGGCGGCGGCGCTGGCCCTGCCGCTGCTCGACGATGCCCGCCGCGCCTGCCTCGTCGAGGCGCTGCGCATCCTGCATCGCCATGCCGGCTTCGTGCTGGTGCATGCGTCCGGGGAGCAGGCGGCCGAGCCCTCGCCTTTCGTGCAGGCGGCGCCGCGCCGGCTGGTGGTGGCCGAGGCCAGCGCCAGCGGCGCGACTGACGCTTACCAGACCATCAAGGGGCTGGCCGCGGCCGGGGCCGGATCCGTCCATGTGGCGGTGTGCCGCGCGCGCGGGCGCAAGGATGCGGCCGCGTTCTTCGACAGCCTGCAAACGCTGGTGCGGCGCCATGTCGGCGTGCCGCTCGCCTGGCTGGGCGAGCTGGAGCGCGACGACATCGCGGCGGGCCTGCGCGAGCCGCTGCAGGGAGCGCCGCGTGACGCCGGGGCGGCTTTCATGCGCAGGGTGGCCGGCATGGGCCGTGCACTCGATGCCGGGCGCGGATAAGGTCTCGATGAGCGTGAATTATCCCGCTGGTAATGCCGGCAACGCTGCGGGACAATCGTCGCTTCCGATCTCCGGAGCCGGCGCGGGCAGCGGCTTGCGCCGCAAGACGATACAGGCCGAATGGATGTACGACGCAAACGGTAAGCTCGACAAGTCCAACCTCGTCGGGACCTACGCTCCCCTGGTCAAGCGCATCGCCTTCCAGCTCATGTCCAAGCTGCCGGCGAGCGTCGACGTGGACGACCTCATCCAGAACGGCATGATGGGCCTGCTCGATGCGCTGGGGCGCTACGAACAGGGGCTCGGTGCGCAGTTCGAGACCTACGCCGCCCAGCGTATCCGTGGTGCCATGCTCGACGGCCTGCGCGAGAACGACTGGCTGCCGCGCAGCCTGCGCCGCGACATGCGCCGCATCGAGGCGGCGATCCACAGCCTCGAGCAGCAGTATGGCCGCCCGCCGTCCGAGACCGAACTCGCCCAGTCGCTCGACATGCCGCTGGAGGACTACCAGCGCATGCTGCAGGACGCGCGCGGCCATCAATTGGTGTACCTCGAGGACTTCAACCGCGAGGAGGACGACGATTATCTCGATCGCCACCTCGCCCAGGCCGACAGCAACCCGCTCGACCTGCTCGAAGACGCCGACATGCGTCGCCGCCTCGTCGCCGCCATCGAGCACCTGCCCGAGCGCGAGCAGATGGTGATGGCGCTTTACTATGACGAAGAGCTCAACCTGCGCGAGATCGGCGAGGTGCTCGGCGTCACCGAATCACGTGTGTGCCAGTTGCACAGCCAGGCGGTCGCACGCCTGCGTGCGTGCATCTTCGAAGGCGGCGCCGCCATGCCCGCCGCGCGTCGCCGCGGGCGTCCGCCCAAGAATCCGGCGCCGAACTGACCATGACCGCCACCCCTGCGGTTTTCGCCCGCCATGGATAAGATCAGCCTCGTCGGCCTCACCCTCGGCATCTCCGCCATCGTCGTCGGCCAGGTGCTCGAGGGCGGGCATCTGTCCTCGCTGTTCCAGCCCACGGCCTTCCTGATCGTGGTCGGCGGCACCCTGGGGGCGGTGATGCTGCAGAGCCCGCTGCGCACCTTTGTCGACGGCATGCGCATGGGGCGCTGGGTGTTCGTGCCGCCGGTGGTGAGCCACGAGACCATCATCGACCAGGTCGCGAGCTGGAGTGCGGTGGCGCGCAAGGAAGGCCTGCTGACCCTCGAGAACCAGATCGATGCGCTGCCCGACCCGTTCATGCGCAAGGGCCTGCAGTTGCTGGTCGATGGCGTCGAGCCCAACCGCCTGCGCGAAGTGCTGGAGGTGGAGATCGGCGTGTGGGAGGGGCAGATGCGCCAGGCGGCGCGGATCTGGGAAGCCGCCGGCGGCTACGCGCCCACGATCGGCATCCTGGGGGCGGTGATGGGGTTGATCCACGTGATGGAGAACCTGTCCGACCCGTCCCGGCTGGGCGCCGGCATCGCGGTGGCCTTCGTCGCCACGATCTATGGCGTGGGCTTCGCCAACCTGGTGTTCATCCCGATCGCCAAGAAGCTGGCCGCGCACATCCTCACGCTGACCAACCAGCGCGAGATGTTCGTCGATGGCCTCGTGGGCATTGCCAACGGCGACAACCCGCGCATCATCGCCAGCCGCATGCAGGGCTACGTGGTCTGAGCCGGGGACGATCATGGGGCGCAGGCGCAGGCGGGAAGAGGAGCACGACAACCACGAGCGCTGGCTCGTGTCCTATGCCGACTTCATCACCCTGCTGTTCGCCTTCTTCGTGGTGATGTATTCGCTGTCCTCGGTCAACGAGGGCAAGTACCGGGTGCTGTCGGATTCGCTGGTGCAGGCCTTTCGCAACGTCACCGTCAATGACAGCGGCGAGCAGATCGAGCTGCCGCGGGTGAGCGTGCTGCCGACGCGGCCGATCACCCAGGCCGCGCCGCCCGCGCCCGACCGCGTGGCCGATCAGCGCCGGCGCGAGACAGCGCAGCGCATGCGCAACATGGCCGACGAGATCCGCCGCGTGCTGTCGCCGCTGACCCAGGCGGGGCAGGTCAATGTCACCGAAGGCGCGTTCGGTGTGTCGGTCGAGATCAACGCCAGCCTGTTGTTCGCCCCGGGCGAATCGGCACTGGGGCCGCAGGCGGTCACCGCGCTCGACGCGGTGGCGCAGGTGCTGGCGCCGGCACCGTTCCCGATCACGGTCGAGGGCCACACCGACAACATCCCGATCAGCACCTTCCGCTTCCCGTCGAACTGGGAGCTATCGGCGGTGCGCGCGTCCACCGTGGCGCGGCTCTTCATCGACAACGGGGTGGCGCCCGACCGGCTGACCGCGGCGGGCTACGCCGACCAGCGGCCGGTGGCGGACAACGACAGCGAGGAAGGGCGCGGCCGCAACCGGCGGGTCACGGTGCTGATCGAGTCGCGCACTGCCGACCTCGAGGCGACCCCCGGTCCGGCCACCATCCCGGCCGACGACCCGATCCGCTCGATCCTGCCGGTGGATCCGCAGGGTTGAGCGGGGCAGGTCGGTTTGGGAGCCCCCGCGGCGCTGTAGTTCTCTGTAGGAGCGACGCAAGTCGCGATCGGCGCTTCGGCTCGCGCCGCGCTCGTTTCGCGGCGGCAATCGCGACTTGCGTCGCTCCTACGGTAAAACCTGGGCGCCGTTCATCGCATGCGCTCGGGCTTCACCTTGGGCGTCAGCGGCGCACCCTTGCGCGCGCGGCGGTGGCGCAGCGGTTCGCGCTGGCTGGGCTTGAGCTCGATCGTCACCGCCTTGCCGCCGCGGCCGCTGCCTTCCACGGCGAGCACCGCGTCGTCGGCCGGCACCGCAACGGCGGCGAGCGCTTCGCCCTCGTCCAGCGCCATCACGATCACGCCGCGGCCGCCGCTCTGGGTCTTCATCTCCGGGCGCGGGAAGACCAACAGTCGGCCGTTCTCGGACGCCGCGGCGACCCAGTCGCCGAACACCTTCGCCGGCGCCAGCACCTTCTCGCCCTTTTCCAGGCTCATGAACGCCTTGCCCGCGCGCTGGCGGCTGGTGGCGTCCGTCACGCTGCACAGGAAGCCGTAGCCGCCACTGTTGGCAAACAGGTAGACCGAGTCGGGCGTGTCTGTGACCACCTGGGCGAGCTTGCCACCGTCCTGGAACTCGACCAGGGTCGTGATCGGCGCGCCGTCGCCACGCCCGCCGGGCAGGTCGGACACCTTCACCGTGTAAGCGCGCCCGTTGCTGTCGATGACGATCAGCGGCCAGGTGGTGCGCGTCTCGCGCACCGCGAAGCCGAAGTCGCCGGCCTTGTAGGCGATGCCCGCGGGGTCGATACCGTGGCCCTGGCGCGAGCGCACCCAGCCGTTCTTCGACACGATCACGGTGACCGGCTCGTCCGGCACCGAGATCTCGGCCGGGGCCACCGCGGCCACGGCTTCGACCAGCGTGCGACGGTCATCGCCGTACTTCTTCGCGTCGTCGTGGATCTCCTTGAGGATGAGCTTGGTCATCGCCGCACGGCTGTCGAGGAGGTGCTGCAGGCCGGCGCGCTCGTCCTTCAGTTCGGCGAGCTCCTTCTCGATCTTGAAGCCTTCGAGGCGGGCGAGCTGGCGCAGGCGAATCTCGAGGATGTCCTCGGCCTGGATGTCGGACAGGCCGAAGGCCGCGATCAGCGCCGGCTTGGGCTCGTCCGATTCGCGGATCACGCGGATCACTTCCTCGATGTGCAGGAAGGCGATCATGCGGCCCTCGAGGATGTGGATGCGGCGATCGACTTCGTCCAGGCGATGGCGAGTGCGGCGCTCGACCGTGACGTAGCGGAAGTCGATCCACTCGCGCAGGATCTGCACCAGGTTCTTCTGCTGCGGCCGCCCGTCGCGCCCGATCATCGTCATGTTGACCGAGGCCGAGGTCTCCAGGCTGGTGTGGGCGAGCAGCACCGCCATGAACTCGTCGCGGTTCTGGCGGCTGGACTTGGGCTCCAGCACGATGCGCACCGGCGCCTTGTCGCTGGACTCGTCGCGCACCGTGTCGAGCACGCCGAGCACGAGCTGCTTGAGGTTCTTCTGCTCCTGCGAGACTTCCTTCTTGCCCGCGCGCGGCTGCGGGTTGGTCAGGGTCTCGATCTCGGACAGCACCTGCGCGGCCGACACGCCGTGGGGCAGCTCGTCGATGATCGCGCGCCACTGGCCGCGGGCGAGCTCCTCGATCTTCCAGCGCGCGCGCAGGCGCAGGCTGCCGCGCCCCGATGCGTAGGCGTCGCGGATGGTCTCGGGGGGGGAGATGAGCTGGCCGCCGCCGGGGAAGTCCGGGCCGGGGATGATGCCGAGCACGTCCTCGAGCGCGGCTTCCGGGTGGCGGATGAGGTGGCAGGTGGCCTCCGCCACCTCACGCAGGTTGTGTGGCGGGATCTCGGTCGCCATGCCGACCGCGATACCCGAGGCGCCGTTCAACAGCACGAAGGGCAGGCGCGCCGGCAGCAACTGTGGCTCCTCGAAGGCGCCGTCGTAGTTGGGGATGAAGTCCACCGTGCCGCGGTCGATCTCGGCCAGCAGCAGCTCGGCGATCGGCGTCAGGCGGCATTCGGTGTAGCGCATCGCCGCCGCCGAATCACCGTCGCGCGAGCCGAAGTTGCCCTGGCCGTCGACCAGCGGATAGCGCAGCGAGAAGTCCTGCGCCACCCGCACCATCGCGTCATACACCGAGGTGTCGCCGTGCGGGTGGTACTTGCCGATCACATCGCCGACCACGCGCGCGGACTTCACGTGCTTGGAGGTGGACGACAGCCGCATCTCGTTCATCGCGAACAGGATGCGGCGCTGCACGGGCTTGAGGCCGTCTTCCACCTGCGGCAGCGCGCGCGACTTCACCACGCTCATCGCGTAGGCGAGGTAGGCGCGTTCGGCGTAGCGGTCGAGCGCCAGCGTGCCGTCGTCCTCGGGCTCGGGCTCCGGGTCGGCGGGTGGGGCAGGGGGTGGGGGCTGGTCGGCGCCGGTGTCGGCCGCCAGCGTGTCGCCTTCATCTGCCGGCGCCGGCGCGACAGTCGTCGGCGCCGCACTTGCGGGTGAGGTGACCGCCGTTGCTGATGCGGGTACCTCGGGCGCGTCGAAGAGATCGGGAGTGTCAGTGCTCATGTTGCGGAAAGGTAAGGTGCCAGGGGTTCATGCAGCAGCGGCTCGACCCAGTTCTCGAGCGCCAGGCCGCCGATGCGGGCGAACTCGCGCGTGTTGTTGGTGACCAGCGTGCAGCCGAGCGCGAGCGCGTGGGCAGCGATCTGCGTGTCAAGCGCACCGATCGGCAGTCCGCTGCGTTCGAGTTCGGCGCGCAGCGTGGCGTAGCGCCAGACCACCGTGTCGTCGAAGGCTGCAACGTCCAGCGGCAGCAGGAAGGTCTCGAGCGCTGCGCGATTGCGTGCCGAGTTGCTCTTCGATACGCCGTATGCAAGCTCGCAGGCAGTGATGACCGAGATGCCGATGTCCCCGATCGGATGTGCTTCGAAGCGACGGCGGACGTGGGCGGGACGATGGTTGATGAGGTAGATGCAGATGTTGGTGTCCAGCATGTACTTCATGGCGCGATCGCCTCGCGTTCCTGCTGGAGCGGCTGCTCTCGGACCAGCTCGAACCCCGGTTCGAACTGGTCGAGTGCGTCGAACAGCGTCCGCCAGCCGTGACGTGGCAACAGCACGACTGCGTCACCTACGCGCTTGATCATCACTTCATCACCCTCGAAACGAAATTCCTTGGGAAGACGCACCGCCTGGCTTCGGCCATTGATGAAGAGCTTTGCAGTGTCCATGGCATCCTCCTTTGTTCGGAATCTACCATCAGTATATATCTTTTCGGGGTGGGTTCAGGTTTCTGAAAAGCGGTCGAGTTCATCCCGCTTCCAGCTACGCACTCCCGCCGGCGAAGCATGACCGAGCCGTTCGAATAGCCGCGCACGGGCGTAGGATCGGTCGTGGCCAGAACCAATTCGGTACGGGGGCTTAATGATGGCGATGGGAAGACCTTTGCGAACGACGACGAATGTATGGCCGCAGGCCACTTGTCGAAGTAGGGCTGGGAGGCGCCTTCTTGCCTCGCTGTACGAAATCGTCTGCATTTGATCGGCGAAGTTGTGACGTCGTCTCGTGAATCGCGCTTCCCGTACTGCCGGACTCGGGGCTCGACTCCCGCTCAGACATCCGCCTCCACGCTGTCGCCCTTCTCCTCCATCCACGCCCGCCGCCCAGAGGCCTCGCCCTTGCCCATCAGCAGGGTGAACATCTTCAGCGTGTCCTTGAGCGCGCCGCTGCGCACCTTCACCGGCAGCACGCGGCGGGTGGCGGGGTCCATGGTGGTTTCGCGCAGCTGGTCGGGGTTCATCTCGCCCAGGCCCTTGAAGCGGCCGATCTCGATCGCGTCGGGCCTGAAGCCTTCCTTTTCCAGGCGCTCGCGCATCGCGGCGAGCTCGCCCTCGTCGAGCGCGTACAGGCGGCGCGGCGGGCGCTTCTTGCCTTGCGCGGGGACATCGACGCGGTACAGCGGCGGCTGCGCCACATACACGTGGCCGCGCTCGATCAGCTTGGGGAAGTGGCGGAAGAACAAGGTGAGCAGCAGGGTCTGGATGTGGGCGCCGTCGACGTCGGCGTCGGACATGATCACGACCTTGCCGTAGCGCAGGCCGGAGAGGTCCACGTCGCTGTCGGCCCTGTGCGCATCCACGCCGAGCGCCACCGCGATGTCGTGGATCTCGGCGTTGGCGAACAGGCGGTCGGGGTCGATCTCCCAGGCGTTCTGCACCTTGCCGCGCAGCGGCAGGATGGCCTGGGTTTCCTTGTTGCGCGCCATCTTGGCCGAGCCGCCGGCGGAGTCGCCCTCGACCAGGAAGAGCTCGTTGTCGGCGAGGTCCTCGGATTCGCAATCCGACAGCTTGCCGGGCAGCACGGCGACGCCGGAGGTCTTCTTCTTTTCGACCTTCTGCGCGCTCTTCTGGCGTGCCAGGGCCTGCTTGATGGACAGCTCGGCGATGGCGCGGCCGGCCTCGACGTGGTTGTTGAGCCAGATCTCGAAGGGGTCGCGCAGTTGCGAGGACACCAGCTTGACCGCCTCGCGCGAGTTGAGCTTTTCCTTCACCTGGCCCTGGAACTGCGGGTCCAGGAGGCGCGCCGAGAGCACGAAGCTCATCCGCCCGCACACGTCCTCCTGCTGCAGCTTGACGACGCGCGGCAGCAGGGTGTGGTGGTCGATGAACGACTTCATTGCCTCGAACACGCCGGCGCGCAGGCCGGATTCGTGCGTGCCGCCATTCACGGTCGGGATCAGGTTCACGTAGGACTCGCTGGGCACGGGCGATTCGAACCACGCCAGCGCCCACGCCGCGCCTTCGCCGGCGGCGAAAGTGGAGTCGTCCTTGCCGGCGTACTTGTCGGCAGTGAAGATCGGCGCCACCGGCTCGACGTCACCGGCGAGCTCCTTCAGGTAGCCGGCCAGGCCTTCCGGGTAGGACCAGGTCTTGCTCAGCACCGGGCCGCTGGCCTGCTCGATGTCGAGCCGCACCGCGACGCCCGACAGCAGCACCGCCTTCGAGCGCAGCAGGCGCTCGAGCTCGTTCATCGGCACGCGCGGCGACTCGAAGTATTTGCCATCGGGCCACACCCGCACCCGGGTGCCGGTCTGGCGGCCGCAGTCGCCCTCGATGCGCACCGGGCTGATGGTCTCGCCGCCGTCGGCAAAGTCGATGCGGTGGATCTTGCCGTCGCGCTTGACCTCGACCTCGATGCGGGTCGACAGCGCGTTGGTCACCGACACGCCGACGCCGTGCAGGCCACCGGAAAACGCGTAGGCCGAGTTGCCCTCGCGCTTGTCGAACTTGCCGCCAGCGTGCAGGCGGGTGAAGGCCAGCACCACCACCGGCACGCCTTCCTCGGCATGCAGGCCGACCGGGATGCCGCGGCCGTCGTCGGCGATGCTGACCGAGCCGTCGACATGCAGGGTGACGTGGATCTTCTTCGCAAAGCCGCCGAGCGCCTCGTCGGCGGCGTTGTCGATCACTTCCTGGATGATGTGCGCCGGGCTGTCGGTGCGGGTGTACATGCCGGGGCGCTCGCGCACCGGCTCGAGTCCTTTGAGGACGCGAAAGGATGATTCGTCGTACTGCTTGGGAGTGTCTTGCTTGCCAGCCATGCTGCGGGCCCGTTCGGTTTCACGAAGGGCGCAAGGATAGCAGAGGGGGCAATGGAACTGAGCGCGCTACTGAATGAATGTTCAGTCAGGCGCTGCCGAGCATGCGCCCGCCACCGACGGCGCGGGTGTGGCCCTCGGCGTCGTACAGCGGCGGCTGGTCCGCAGCGGCGAGCAGCACCGACAGCGCGGCCTGGTTGTGCGCCATGCGCTCGAGGATGAGCTTGCCGTTGATGGCGTTGGCCTCGCCCGCCTGGCGCGCGAGGCCGATGACTTCGTCCCAGCGCGCGAGCACCCGCGGCAGGCCGGCGAGCAGCTCGCGGATGGTGGCGTCGGCGGTGGTGCGACCGAGGCGGCCGAGCAGCAGGGCGCGATCGTCGGACAGGCGTTGCAGCCGGCGATAGCGTTCGTTCTTGTCCTGCGTCAGCGCGAGCAGGGCGTCGGTGTCGCCCGAGGTGAGCAGCGCTTGCTCGCGCTCGAGCAGCGCGACGAATTCCCCGAGCTGGATGGCCTCGGCCTCGATCAGCAGGGCGAGCCGTTGCTGATCGGCGGGGGTGGGCGCTGCCGGTGGGCGATTCATCGCGGGTCGTGGGTCAGCGCTGGCCGGCCAGCATCTCGCGGACGCTGCTGATCAGGCCGTCGGCGATGCGGCCGGCGTCGATCTTGAATTCGCCGTTGGCGATCGCCTGCTTGATCTCGGCGACGCGCTGCGTGTCGACGACCGGCGCTTGCGCGATCGCGGTCTCGGCCTTCTGCAGGCTGGCCGACAGCGAGGACAGCTCGACCTTTTCGCCGCCGCTCGCGACCGTGGTGGCCGGATTCGCCGGGCTGCGCGGGCGCGCCTCGCCCGTGGCGCTGGGGGCAATCTGTTTGCCCGTGCTTTCGATTTTCATGGCGCAGCTCCCAAACAAAGTGACTCTGACGTTCTTTTCGGCGCGGCCCGGAAAAACTTTAGCGATTAAAACATGAAATTTTTCACGCTGAGGGCGGGATGCCGTTTACCGGTCAGAAGCTCACCTCCACCGTGCCACCCGGCTGGGCGACGCCGGTGACGACCTGGCCATTGGCCAGACGCACGCGCACGCTCTCGCCCGGTGCGGCGTTGTTCATCGCCCGACCTTCGCTGGAAACCCGAAAGCCCGGGCCCGCGCTGACCACCGGCACCGTCTGGCCCTGTCGCACCGCGTGCGGCACGCGCAGCATGTCGCCACGCAAGGGCGTGCCGGCGGCCACCGCGAAGCGGGTGTTGTGGCCCATGGCCTGGGTGCTGTCGGTCAGGACGTTGTCCGCCAGGGCGGTAAGGTCGCCGCGGCGCTGGCCGAGATCGGCCGGACCGACGATCTGCCCCGCGCGCAGCGGCCGCGCTGCCACCAGGTAATCGGCAAGCACCGACACCTGCGCTTGCACATAGGCGGTCCACGTCACCGGCGAGTCACAACGCACGCCGACGCTGATCCGCCCCCAGGCGCGGGTGCCGGCGGGCAGGAAGGGCTCGAGCGCGGCGCACGCCGGCAACTGGTTGTTGGGGTCGAGCGGGCTGACCTGGATCGTCACCTCGCCCGGCAGGCCGGCGGCCTGTGCTTGCAGGAAGTCTCGCACCCGCGTGTCCACCGCGTCCGGCCGCTGCTGGGCGTAGGCGGGGAATACCGTCAGCCCGAGCGCGGTGGCAAGCATCGCCAGGGTGATGAATGCGCCGCCGCGAGGCTCGCGCGCAATCGGGCGCGGGCGCGTTCGGCGCTGGGGCTGGTGCGGGGCGGGATGTGAGGACATGCGCACGATTGCACCACGATGCCGCGTTCGGAGGCAACCGTGGTCCCGAAGCGCTTGCGCTCGGCGCAGGGGGTCGGGGGGAGCAGGGCCGGCAATCCTTGCCGCTCGTTGCCGGTGAAATTGGCCGGTGTTTCCGCCGCTTATCGGCACCAGGGGCGTGCGCTGCGCCGCCTAAGATGGGTGGCATGGAAACTGCGACCGGACCATGCCGATCGCGCGGCTCCGGGGAGTATCAAGATGAATACCTTGTTCGACAGGCAGATCCAGTTCCACCAGACCGCCCTCAACCTGCAGGCGCATCGCCAGCAGTTGATCGCCTCGAACATCGCCAACGCCGATACGCCCAACTACAAGGCGAAGGACGTCGACTTCCGCGCCGCGTTGCAGGGGGCGCTCAAGGCCGCGACCTCGACGGTGCCGCTCGCCACCACGCAGTCCGGCCACATCCAGGGCGGCGGCGCGCCCACCCTCGAGGGGCTCACCGGTTATCGCGCCGAGCTGCAATCCGCGGTCGACGGCAACACGGTCAACATGGACATCGAACGCGCCGCCTTCGCCGAGAACGCGCTGCACTACGAGGCCAGCGTCACCTTCATCAACGGCATGCTGCGCTCGATGAACACCGCGATCACCGGCCAGTAAGGGGAATCTTCATGAGCATGCTCAACGTCTTCCAGATCGCCGGCTCCGCGCTCAACGCGCAGTCGCTGCGGCTCAACACCACCGCCTCCAACCTCGCCAACGCCGACAGCGTCACCGCCGAGGACGGCCAGCCCTACCGCGCCAAGCAGGTCGTGTTCGCGGCCCAGCCGGTCGCCGGGCCGGCGGCCGTGGGCGTGCAGGTCAAGGGCGTGGTGGAGAGCGCCGCGCCGCTGCGCCTGGTGTTCGAGCCCAACAACCCGGCCGCCAACGCCGACGGCTACGTCGAGATGCCCAACGTCAACGTGGTCGAGGAGATGGTGAACATGATCTCCGCCTCGCGCTCGTACCAGAACAACGCCGAGGTGATGAACACGGCACGGACCTTGCTTCAGCGTACTTTGCAGATCGGCCAGTAAGCCTTCCGGGCGGGCCGTCAGGTGAACAGCGCCGCGAGCAGGAGAAAGGAATGAGCACCGTACCGACCACCCAGAGCACCGCCGCGAGCGTGCTTGCCAACATCAACACCCGCGAGAAGAAGGCAGACGCGACCGCCTCCGAGGACATGAACGCGCGATTCCTGACGCTGCTCACCACGCAGCTCAAGAACCAGGACCCGCTCAACCCGATGGAAAACGCCGAGGTCACCTCGCAGCTGGCGCAGATGAGCACGGTCGACGGCATCGAACGCCTCAACAAGATGTTCCAGTCCTTCGTCGACAACCAGAGCGCGAGCGACTCGATGCAGGCCGCCGCGCTGGTGGGCCGTGGCGTGCTGGTCGAAGGCAGGAAGCTGTCGCTCACCGAATCCGGTGCGATCGGCGGCTTCGAGCTCGATGCGCCGGCCGACAAGGTGGTGCTGTCGATCAAGGATGCGTCCGGTCTCGAGGTCAAGCAGATCCAGCTCGACGACGTCGACGCCGGCAGCCAGAACTTCATCTGGGACGGCACCGCCAACGACGGCGCCCAGGCCGCCCAGGGCGTCTACACGATCGAGATGAGCGCCACGCTGGAAGGCGAGAAGGTCACCGGCCGCACCCTCGAGTTCGGTCCGGTCACCAGCGTGATCCGCGGCGCCGCCGGCACCGACTTCCAGGTCGGCACGCTCGGCATCTTCAAGTACAACGACATCAAGCAGATCCTCTGATCCGGAGCCCCGATCATGTCTTTCCAGCAAGGTTTGAGCGGCCTCAACGTCTCCGCCAAGGCCCTCGACATCATCTCGAACAACGTCGCCAACACAAATACCGTGGGCTTCAAGAGCGGCGGTGCGGTGTTTGCCGACGTCTATGCGGCGTCCCTGACCGGTTCGGTGTCGGGCAAGCAGACCGGCGCCGGCAGCACGCTTGGTGCGGTGCGTCAAACCTTCACCCAGGGCAATCTGACCACGACCAACAACCCGCTCGATCTCGCGATCAACGGCGACGGCTTCTTCATCGTCGGACGTTCGGACGGGCCGAACGTCTATACGCGCAACGGTCAGTTCGAGCTGAACAAGGATGGTTTCATCATCACGCCGACCGGCGAGAGGCTGTTGGGCTTCCAGAGTCCGGCGGGTACTGGCCAGTTGCCGAGCCCGGTTGGCGGAGTGAAGGAGATCCAGATCCCGATCATCGGCTCCCTGCCGCAGGCCACGACCCGGGTGGATATCGGTGGCAACCTTGATGCGAACGCGCTGAGCCCGGCGCAAGCGTTTGAGTCCTTGCTGACTTCGAGCTTCGAGTTTCCGAGACCGCAGACCGACCCGACCGACGAGGCTTGGCGCGATACGAGAACCTACAACTACTCGACCTCGATCGAGGCGTTCGACAGCTTGGGCAAGTCTCATGAGCTCACCTTCTATTTCGTGAAGGTGACACCGACATTCGATTCCGCCACCAACACATGGTCGGATCAGAACACGTGGCAGGTCCATACCAGCATCGATGGGGCGTACCCCGTCACCGGTGATCCAGTCAATGGCGGCCCGATCGACCCGAGCCCAAGCCTGTGGACTCTGAGGTTCAACGAGAAAGGGCTACTCGATGGCGTGCCGGATGGTCCTGGTGCGGCGACCCCGTTCGAGGTCCCCCTGGAATACACCCCCGACGCTGCGCAGGTCGAGTTCTACGTCGACTTCTCCGGCATGCGCCAGATCGGTGGCCCCTACCTGATCAACGAGCTGACTCAGAACGGTTACACCGGCGGCGAGCTCGCCGGTGTGTCGGTCGGGCGCGACGGCGTGATCACCGGGCGCTATACCAACGGTGAAACGGCCGAGCTGGCTCAGCTCGCCATCCAGACCTTCCGCAACCCCAATGCCCTGAGCTCGATTGGCAACAACTTCTGGGAGGCGACGCTCGAGTCCGGTCTCACCGCGCCGATCAAGCCGGGCGAGGGCGTGGGCGGCGTCATCTCCTCCGGCATGGTCGAGGACGCCAACGTCGAGCTGACCAGCGAGCTGGTGCAGATGATCATCCAGCAGCGCAACTACCAGGCCAACGCGCAATCCATCAAGGCGCAGGACCAGATCCTGCAGACCCTGGTGAACCTGCGCTGACCCTGAACCCCACGTAACGCAAGAGGCCAGCGATGGACCGCCTGATCTACACCGCGATGACCGGCGCCAAGGGCACCATGGACCAGCAGGCGGCAGTCGCGCACAACCTCGCCAACGCCACCTCCACCGGCTTTCGCGCCGAGCTGCACAAGCTGCGCGCGGTCGAGGTGCAGACCGATGCGATGCGCACGCGCGCATTCACCGTCGATGCCAGCGTCGCGAACAACTTTGATCAGGGCTCGCTGCAGCACACCGGCCGCGCCTACGACGTGGCGCTGCAGGGCAGGGGCTGGCTGGCGGTGCAGATGCCCGACGGCAGCGAGGCCTACACCCGCAACGGCAGCCTCGAGGTCAGCGCCAACGGCATCCTGCAGACGCACGACGGCAAGCCGGTGCTGGGTGATGGCGGGCCGGTCACGATCCCGCCCGACAACGAGATCACCATCGGCGCCGACGGCTCGATCTCGGCCTCCCAGCCCGACCAGCCGGGCGTGGTCAACGTGGTCGCCCAGCTCAAGCTGGTGAATCCGCCCGAGGCCGAGCTGGTGCGTGGCGACGACGGCCTGTTCCGGGTACGGGGCGGGGCGCCGGCGCAGGCCGATCCCAACGTGCGCGTGGCCGGCGGCTATCTCGAAGGCAGCAACGTCAACGTCGTCGATCAGATGGTGCAGATGATCTCGCTCGCCCGTCAGTTCGAGATGCAGACCCGCATGCTGTCGACCGCCGAGCAGAACGACCGCGCCGCGGCGCAGGTGCTCGGCCGCGTCGGCTGACGCATCCCGCCGGCGGATTAGCACGGTTTTTGCGTTGCTTATCGCAGCATGGTCGGTGACGGCACGGGCCTAAACTGATTCCATCGAAAAAGCGGCAAAGCGGCAGCGAACGAGCGAGATCCGGCGGCAATTCATCGCCCAGCCCGGCAATCCCGACCGGCAATGTCTGCCGCACCGGCAACGCACGGCAAAGGACTTCATCATGATCCGCTCACTGTGGACCGCCCGTACCGGGCTGGACGCCCAGCAAACCCATCTGGACGTGATCTCCAACAACCTGGCCAACGTCTCCACCAACGGTTTCAAGCGCCAGCGCGCGATCTTCGAGGACCTGCTCTACCAGACCATCCGCCAGCCCGGCGCGCAGTCGACCCAGCAGACGCAGATCTCCAGCGGCCTGCAGATCGGCACCGGCGTCAAGCCGGTGGCCACCGAACGCATCTTCACCCAGGGCACGCTGCAGCAAACCGGCGGCTCGCTCGACGTGGCGGTGCAGGGCAATGGTTTCTTCCAGATCTCGATGCCCGACGGCACCACCGCCTACACCCGCGACGGCGCCTTTCAGCTCGACAGCCAGGGCAACGTCGTCACCGCCAGCGGCTACACGCTCGCCGACAACATCAACATCCCGGCCGACGCGCTGTCGGTCACCATCGGCAAGGACGGCACGGTGAGCGTGCTGCAGGCGGGTGGCGTGGCGCCGGTCGAGATCGGCGCGGTGCAGCTCGCCACCTTCGTCAACCCCGGCGGGCTGCAGGCGGCGGGCGAGAACCTGTTCTACGAGACCGCCTCCAGCGGCGTCGCCACGCCCACCCAGCCCGGCACCAACGGCTCGGGCGTGCTCAACCAGGGCTACGTCGAGGTCTCGAACGTCAACGTGGCCGAGGAGCTGGTGAGCATGATCGTCACCCAGCGCGCCTACGAGCTCAACTCGCGCGCCATCTCCACATCCGACCAGATGCTCGGTCGGCTGACCCAGCTCTGAGGCCTGCCGCAATGAAGTTTTCCGCCGCGCTCGCGCTTGCCGCCCTGGCCCTGCTGTCCGGCTGCGCGGCTATCCAGCCCACACCGCCGACCGCGGTGCATCAGCCGATGACGGCGCGCCCCGAATCGCGCGCCCAGGCGCTGCCCGCCACCGGTTCGATCTACCAGGCCGCCTATGCGCGACCGTTGTTCGAGGACCGACGCGCCCGCCAGGTGGGCGACACCATCACCATCAACCTCGTCGAGCGCAATACCGCACAGAAGAGCGCCAACGCCAACGCCACCCGCAACGGCAGCATGACCGCAGGCATCGGCCCGATCAGCCGCCTGCCGCTGAAAGGGCTCAATGGCCTGGAACTCGAAGCCGACGCCGAGTCCGAGTTCGCCGGCAAGGGTGGGGCCGCGGCCAACAACGCCTTCAACGGCACGATCACCGTCACCGTGATCGACGTCTACCCGAACGGCAACCTGCTGGTGTCGGGCGAGAAGATGGTGGCGATCAATCAGGGCAACGAGTTCATCCGCTTCTCGGGCGTGATCAACCCCAACAACGTCACCGCCGCCAATACCGTGCAGTCCACCCAGGTGGCCGACGCGCGCATCGAATACCGCGGCAGCGGTTTCATCGACGAATCCAACACCATGGGCTGGCTGCAGCGCTTCTTCGTCGCCATCATGCCCTTCTGAGGACGAGGTCATGTCCAGGCTTTCATCCCTGTTGATGCGCGCCCTGGTGGCGATGCTCGCCGCCGGTATCTTCTACAGCACCGCTGCCGACGCCGCCGCCGAGCGCATCAAGGATCTCGCCTCGGTGGCCGGCGTGCGCGACAACCAGCTCGTCGGCTACGGCCTGGTCGTGGGCCTCGACGGCTCGGGCGACCAGACCACGCAGACGCCCTTCACCGTGCAGAGCATCATCAACATGCTCGGCAACATGGGCGTGACCCTGCCGCCCGGCACCAACCTGCAGTTGAAGAACGTCGCCGCGGTGATGGTCACGGCCACCCTGCCGCCGTTTGCGCGCCCGGGGCAGCAGGTGGATGTCACCGTGTCCTCGATCGGCAACGCCAAGAGCCTGCGCGGCGGCACGCTGGTGATGACGCCGCTCAAGGGCGCCGACGGCCAGGTCTATGCGATCGCCCAGGGCAACATGGCAGTGGGCGGCGCGGGGGCGCAGGGCGGCGGCGCGTCGCAGGTCATCAACCACCTTTCGGCTGGACGCATTCCGGGCGGCGCCACGGTCGAGCGCGCCGTGCCCACGATGCTGGGCGAGGGCGAGACGGTGACCTTCGAACTCAACGACAACGACTTCGGCACCGCGCGCCGCGTGGTCGATGCGATCAACCTCGCCTATCCGGGCGCTGCGCGTGCGCTCGACGGGCGCAGCATCCAGGTGCGTGCGCCGGACGACTCGAGCGCGCGCGTCGCCTTCCTCGGCCACCTCGAGAACCTCGAAGTCACCCCGATGCAGCAGGCGGCCAAGGTCATCGTCAACTCGCGCACCGGCTCGGTGGTCATGAACCAGCGCGTGACCCTGCAGAACGTGGCGGTGGCGCACGGCAACCTCACCGTCACCGTCAACACCGAGGCCCAGGTCAGCCAGCCTGCACCCTTGTCCCGCGGGCAGACCGTGGTGACGCAGACCGGCCAGGTCGATATCGCCCAGGACGGCGGCGCGCTGTTCAACGTGCGCGGCGGCACCAATCTTGCTGACGTGGTCAAGGCGCTCAACGCGCTCGGTGCCAAGCCGATGGACCTCGTCAGCATCCTGCAGGCGATGAAGGCCGCTGGCGCGTTGCGCGCCGACCTGGAGATCATCTGAGGACTCCGCGATGAATGCCGGCTTCCAGCTCAACGCCTTCGACCCCAACTCGCTCGGCGACCTCAAGCGCCTCGCGCGCAGCGACGGCCAGCAGGATGTCGCCCTGCGCGCCGCGGCCAAGCAGTTCGAGGCGCTGTTTCTGCAGATGGTCATGAAGTCCATGCGCGACGCCACCCCGGCCAGCAGCATGATGGACAGCGAGCAGACCAAGATGTACCAGAGCCTGCTCGACCAGCAGATGGCGCTGAACATGTCGCAGGCGAGGGGCACCGGCCTGTCCGAGGTCATCTTCCGCCAGCTCGGAGGCAAGGATTCGGCTGCGGCGGCGGTGGACGGTCAGGCCGGTGAGGGCGCGGGCGCTGGCGGCAGAGCCGGTATCAGCGGGACCGGCATCACCGGCTTCGATCTGGCCAACGTCGTCCGCCGACCGGCAATTCCTGCCGTCCGCGCGCGCGAACTGGAAGCTTCTGCCGTCGCCGCCCTTGCCGGTTTGCCGGATGCGGCGCGCGTGCCGGGCATGGGGGCAGGTGTCGGCACAGGCAGTTTCTCCGCGGCCTCGATCTTCGAGAAGGCCGCGCTCGAGGCCCGGCTCAACGAGGCCGTGCGCAGCGCGCGTGATGCGACCGGCGCGGTGTCGCAGCCGGCCCGCGACTTCGTCGCCGAGGTGTGGCCGCATGCGCTCGAGGCCAGCCGCAAGACCGGTATCCCGCCCCAGTTCATGGTCGCGCAGGCCGCACTCGAGACCGGCTGGGGCCAGAAGCAGTTGCGCAACCCGGATGGCAGCCCGAGCCACAACCTCTTCAACATCAAGGCCGGCAGCGCCTGGAAGGGCGACACCGTGGCGCGCGAGGTCACCGAGTACGCCAACGGCCAGGCCTACACCGAGCCCGCGCGCTTCCGCGCCTATGGCTCGTATGCCGAGTCCTTCCGCGACTACGCCAACCTGATGACGCGCAGCGCGCGTTACGCCGACGTGCTCGGCCAGACCGACCCTGCCGGATTCGCGCGCAGCCTGCAGGACGCCGGCTACGCCACCGACCCGATGTACGCCGACAAGCTCACCCGCATCATCGGCGGCAACACCCTGCGCAACGCGCTCGCGCTGGCGGGCTGATTCGCGCGCGAATGCGGCGCGGACGGCTTGGCATGGATCCTGCATCTTAGCGCCTGAGAACAGCGCACCAGGGAAACAACATGTCGTCCTTGCTCAACATCGGACTGACCGGCCTCAACGCCTCGCAGGCCTACCTCAACACCACCAGCCACAACATCGCCAACGCGGCGACGCCGGGCTATCACCGCCAGAGCGTCACCCAGCAGGCGCGCGACCCGCAGTTCCTCGGCGGCGCCTTCTTCGGCACCGGCACGCAGATCACCGGCGTCAAGCGCGCCTACAGCGAGCTGCTCGAGACCCAGGTGCTGAACGCGGACAACCGGCGCGCGGAATACGCGGCGTACAACCGCTTCATCTCGCAGGTCGACAACGTGCTGGCGGATTCCGACACCGGCCTCACCCCCGCGCTCAACGAATTCTTCGGTGCGCTGCAGAGCGTGTCGTCCAACCCGACCAACGTCGCCGCCCGCCAGGCGCTGATCTCCACCGGCGAAACCCTGGTCGCCCGCTTCCGGACGCTCGACGCGCGTATCGCCGAGATCAGCCAGGGCGTGGAGACCGACATCTCGTCCACGATGGCGAGCATCAACAGCTACGCCGGCGCCATCGCCGAGCTCAACCAGCGCATCGCGGTGTCGCAGTCCGCCGGACTCGGCTCGGCCGCGAGCGATCTGCTCGACCAGCGCGACCAGGCGATCGCCGAGCTCAACACCCTGGTCAAGGTCAATGCGGTGCCGCAGCGCGACGGTTCGCTGTCGATCTTCATCGGCTCGGGCCAGGCGCTGGTGCTCGGCGCCAATGCCAAGCAACTGTCGATGGGCGACACGGTGGACGAGAAGGGTCGTCCGATGGTGCTGATCAGCGGCCCCAACGGCACCCAGACGCCGCTGGCCGAGAGCGTGATCACCGGCGGCGAGCTCGGCGGGCTGCTCGCGGTAAGGCGCGACGGCATGGAGCCGGCGCAGCGCAGCCTGGGGCTGATTGCGGCCACGGTGGCGACGGCGTTCAATGAGCAGCACAGGCTTGGCATCGATCTGAACGGGGAACTGGGACAGGCATTCTTCACGCTGGGCGAGGCGAGGGTGGAGCCATCGACCAGCGGCGTCGATGTGCAGATTGACCCGGCTGGGCTCGCGGCGTTGACCGGAAGCGATTTCGAACTCCGCAACGATGGCGGCACCTACAGCCTGATCGACATCGCGACCGGCGAGACTCGCACCCTGACGGTCGTCGGTGGGCAGGCCAGCGATGCCGGGCTCGAATTCAGCGGTCTTGCGGGGCTTGGTGACGGGCAGCGCGTCTTCGTGTATCCGACGCGCTACGCTGCCTCGGGTATCGCCATGGCGATCAATGACCCGCGCGACGTTGCGGCGGCTGCGCCGGTGCTGGCCAGCGTGCCCGCTTCCAATACCGGTTCGCTGCAGGTGCAGGCGCTCGTGTTTACTGACGTGGCTGGCAGTGCGGCGGGCAACCCGCTCGCGTTTCCGGACCTGAGCTACAGTTTTGATGCGGCAACGAATCAGCTCGTCCTGGCGCCCGCCGTTGCCGGTTGGACTGCGACTCTTGCCTACAACCCTGTCGCGGACGCGACCGGCAAAGTCTTCCAGATCACTGGGCCCGGCGGTCTTACGCTCGAGCTCAAGATTTCCGGTACCCCTGACGTTAACGATTCGGTAACGCTTGCCGACAACAAGGACGGCATCGCCGACAACCGCAATGCCGCATTGCTCGGCGCGCTGCAGACCGACAAGCTGATGTTTGGCGCCGGCACCGACAACAGACCGACGGCCACGCTCAACAACGCCTATGCTCAACTTGTGGCCAAGGTCGGCAGCAAGACGCGCGAGGTGCAGGCCGGCGAGCGCACGCAGGGCTCGCTGCTGGCGCAGGCCACGGCGGCGCGCGACTCGGTGTCGGGCGTGAATCTGGACGAGGAGGCGGCCAACCTGGTGCGCTTCCAGCAGACCTACCAGGCGGCCGGGCGGGTGATGTCGGTGGCGCAGCGCCTGTTCGACGAGATGCTGGCGATCGGCCGCTGAGGGAGAACGCATCATGCGTGTATCGACCAACATGATTTTCGACCAGGGCGTACGCGCCCTGCAGACCCAGTCGGCAGCGCTGCTCTACACCGGGCAGCAGATCGCCACCGGGCGCAAGATCCTCACCCCGGCCGACGACCCGGTGGCCTCGGCGCGTGCGCTCGACGTCACCCAGTCGCGCAGCGTCAACAAGCAGTTCATCACCAACCAGGGCTACGCCGAGGACGCGCTCAAGCTGGTCGAGGGCCAGCTCGATGGCGCAGGCGAGATCATCCAGTACGCGCGCGAACGCGTACTCGCGGCGGGCAATCCGGCGCTGTCCGACGTTGACCGCAGGTCGATCGCGACCGATCTGAAGGCCCAGTTCGACGCCATGCTCGCGATCGCCAACACCCGCGACGCCAATGGCGACTATCTGTTTGCCGGCTACAAGTCCGACAAGCCGCCGTTCGAGGGGAGTTCAGGGGCGCTGAGCGCTGCATACAAGGGCGACCAGGGCACGCGCACCATGCAGGTCTCCTCCTCGCGCTTCATGCCGGTCAGCTTCGGCGGCGAGCGCGTGTTCGGAACCGGTGACGACAGCGTGTTCAAGGTGCTCGGCGATTTCATCACTGCGCTTGATGCGGGCGGTGCGGTCAGTGCTGCGGTAAGCAACGCCCTCGATGGACTGGACACCAGCCTCGACAACGTCCTCACCACCCGCGCCCAGATCGGCTCGCAACTGGTGGAGGTCGAGCAACTCGGCTTCATCGGCAGCGACCTCGACCTGCAGTACGCCACCACGCTGTCCAGCCTGCAGGATCTCGACTACAACGAGGCCATCTCGCGCCTGACCCAGCAGCAGACCTACCTGCAGGCCGCGCAGCAGTCCTTCCTGAAGACGACCGGACTGTCGCTCTTCAACTACCTGAGCTGAACCATGCGCCGCGCAGCTCTTTCCCTCACCCTGGTCGCGACACTGCTCGCCGGCTGCGCGTCGGACGGCAGCGGGCCGCGCCTGAGCGAGCGCACGGTCGAGCTGTCGGCGCCGGTCGCGCTGGCGGCGGGGGTGGTGTGGATGGCGAGCGAGCTCGAGTACCTCGAGCCGGAATACCTTGCCGGTGCGCTGGTGGCGTATGCCATCTACGACCCGCTCGCGCCGACCTGGAAGATCGACGTCAGCCGCGCCGGCGAAGACCGGGTGCGCATGGACCTGCGCATGAAGGCGCTTGCGACCGGTGGCGAGGGCGAGGCGCGCCAGGTGTTTCTGCGCAACGCGCGCCAGGTGGTGGAGGCGGGCGGCTTTGCCGGCTTCGACGTGATTCGCTACGAGGAAGGCATCGAGTCCACGCGGCCGTTCGCGCGCCGTTTCGCCAGTGGCGAGATCCGGCTGGTGCGTTCGCAGATCTTCCCGGGGCTGTAGGTCTCGGCCGCTCGGCGCGGCGGTGCCGGGTTCCGGTCGGTTCATGCGGCCGACGCTGCGCCCTCAAGCTCCTTCAGGCCATGCCTCTTCACTGCGCCGGCAGCGGCGCGAGCGCGTCGAGCAACACCCCGATGCTGTCGAAGCCGCGTTCGAACAGGCTCTGCAGCACCGGCGCGAAGTTGTTCATGATCAGCAGCACGCCGATGAAGCCCGCGGTGAGCGTGATCGGGAAGCCCACCGCGAACAGGTTCAGTTGCGGCGCCGCGCGCGTCAGCACGCCGAGCGCGATGTTGGCCACCAGCAGGATGGCGACGATCGGCAGCGACAGCAGCAGGCCGGCAGCGAACACGGTGAGCCCGGTGCGGGCGATGAAGCCCCAGCCGCCGGCATTGACCGGGGCGGTGGTCACCGGCAGCCACTCGAAGCTGCGCACCAGGATGTCGATCATCAGCAGGTGACCGTTGGCTGCCAGAAAGAGCAGGGTGGCGAGCAGGTTCAGGAAGTCGGACAGCACCGCGGTCTGCCCACCCGCGTCGGGGTCGAAGAAGATCGCGAACGACAGGCCCATCTGCATGCCGATCAGTGCGCCCGCCATGTCCACCGCGGCGAACACGATGCGCATCATGAAGCCGATGGCGATGCCGATGAACATCTGCTGCGCGAAGATCGCCAGCCCCAGTCCGCCGCCCGGCGGCACCTGCGGCATCGGCGGCAGCACCGGCAGCACCGCGATCGCCACGCCCATCCCGATCGCCAGCCGCACCCGCACCGACACGCCGCGGTTGGAGAACACCGGCGCCGACGAGAACAGCCCGAGCAGGCGCGCGAGCGGGAACATCAGCGCAGCGATCCACGCGTCGAGCTGGGCGGCGGTGACTTCGATCATGAGCGGGCGGGCCGGAGCGTCATCGCTGCGGCGGACGGGTGAGAGGGGCGCGGCTGAAAGGGTGCGAGGCCAAGTGCGCGGTGGTCGCATGGCGCGTGGTCGCGACCATCCGCTAGCCGATCATCGACGGGATCGATTCGATCAGCCGGCGCATGAAGTCGGTCAGCACCGTGATCATCCACGGCCCGGCCAGCACCAGGGTAACGAAGATCGCCACCAGCTTCGGCACGAAGGACAGCGTCATCTCGTTGATCTGGGTGGCGGCCTGGAAGATGCTGATGATGAGGCCGGTGGCAAGCGCGGCGATGAACAGCGGTGCCGACACCAGCAGGGTGACTTCGATCGCCTGGCGGCCGAGCTCGATGACAGCGGTAGGGGTCATGGTCGTCCTCCTCGGGTGGGCGCGGCTACACCGCGAAGCTCTGCACCAGCGAGCCGATCAAGAGCGTCCAGCCATCGACCAGCACGAACAGCATGATCTTGAACGGCAGCGACACGATTACCGGCGACATCATCATCATGCCCATCGACATCAGCACCGAGGCCACCACCATGTCGATGATGATGAAGGGGATGAAGACGATGAAACCGATCTGGAAGGCGGTCTTGAGCTCGGAGGTGACGAAGGCGGGGATCACCACCCGCATCGGCAGGTCCTCGGCCTTGTCCACCGGCGGCACCTTGGCCAGTCCGGCGAACAGTTCCAGGTCGGGCTGGCGCACCTGGGCGAGCATGAAGGTCTTGACCGGCACCGAGGCGCGCTCGAGCGCCTGGTCGAACTGGATCTGCCCCGCGGACATCGGCAGGTAGGCGTCGTTGTACACCCGCTCGGCCACCGGCGCCATGATGAAGAAGGTGAGGAACAGCGTGAGCCCGAGCAGCACCTGGTTGGGCGGCGCGGTCTGCGTGCCCATGGCCTGGCGCAGCAGCGAGAACACGATCAGGATGCGGGTGAAGCTGGTCATCATCAGCACCAGTGCCGGGATGAAGCTCAGGAGCGTCATCAGGAGCAGGGTCTGGAGCGTGAGGCTGTAGGTGGTGCCGCCGCTTGCGGTTGCGGTGGTGGTCAGTGCGGGTAGCGCGGGCAGCGCCTCCTGGGCGTGGGCGAGCGCAGGCAGGGCGGCGACGAGGCACGCCAGCGCAAGGCGCAACAGTGCGCACCGACCCGGGTAAGTGACCAGGAAGACCGTCGCCCACTGCCGCAGCGTGCAGGTTCGGCGCGCGCTGGGCGATGCGATGGGCAGGGACTCAGCCCGCATTGCGCCGCTCCGTCGCCTGCTTGAGCCAGGCCGCGAAGGCCTTGCCTGCGGGCGCAGCGATGCCGGCTGTGTCTGCGGGCAGAGGGAGTTCGCTGCGCTTCATGTCGTGCAGGCGGGTGACGCTGCCGGGCGCGACGCCGAGCACCAGCACCTGTTCGCCGATTTCCACCAGCACCACACGCTCGCGCGGGCCCACCGCGGCCGCGCCCAGCACCCTGATCGCCGCGCCGCCACCGCGCGGCGCGCTCAGGCGGCGGATCAGCCACAGGCTGGCGAACAGCAGCGCGATCACCACGGCGAGGCCGAACATCATCTGCAGCACGCTGGCGCCAAGCTCCGGTGTCGCCGCGCCGGCGGGCAGCGGCGGCGTCATCGCGGCCGTGCTCGCGGCGGGCGCGGCCAGCGCTTCGGTCGCTTGCGGGGCGGGTAGTGCAGTCATCAGTTGCGGATCTTCCGCATGCGTTCGGCCGGCGTGATGATGTCGGTCAGGCGGATGCCGAACTTGTCATTGACCACCACGACCTCGCCCTGGGCGATCAGCGTGCCATTGACCAGCACGTCCATCGGCTCGCCGGCCAGGCCGTCGAGCTCGACCACCGAGCCGTGGGCGAGCTGCAGCAGGTTGCGGATCGACAGCTTGGTACGCCCCAACTCCACGGTGATCTGCACCGGGATGTCGAGGATCATGTCGAAGTCGTTCAAGGCGCCGGGCTTGCCGCCGGTGCCGCCGAAGTCCTCGAACAACTGGCTGGCCGGGCGGGCCTGGTAGGGCGAATCGCCCATCGCCGCCGCGGCCAGTTCTGCCGCCACGCGGTCGACCTCGCTGTCGCCGGCTTCCGTTGCGGCCTGCTCCTGCATCGCAGCGGCCCAGTCGTCGTCGGTAATCTGGTTTGCGTCAGCCATTGTGGCCTCCCGGAATCTGTGGGGTTTCGACTTCCTCGGGGCCGACGAAGCGCTCGACCTTGATCGCATAGCGCCCGTTCTTGGTGCCGTGGTGGCCTTCGAATACCGGCACGCCATCGACCTCGGCCTGCAGCATCTCGGGCACGTCGAGCGGGATCACGTCGCCCACGCGCATGTCCACGATGTCGCGCAGCGACACGCGGGCGGTGCCGAAGCTGCACGCAAGCTCGACCTCGGCGGTCTGCAACTGCCGGGACAGCAGCTTGATCCAGCGCCGGTCCGAGGTCAGGTGGTCGCTCTGCATCGTGGAGTAGAGCAGGTCGCGGATCGGCTCCAGCATCGAGTACGGGAAGCAGATGTGCATGTCGGCCTGCGCCCCGCCCAGCTCCATCGAAAAGCTGGTCGCCACCACCACCTCGGAGGGCGTGGCGATGTTGGCGAACTGGGAGTTCATCTCCGAGCGCACGTATTCGAGCTGCAGCTTGAACACCGGCGCCCAGGCACGCGCGTATTCGGTGAACACCACCTCGAGCATGCCCTGGATGATGCGCTGCTCGGTGGGCGTGAAGTCGCGGCCCTCGACCCGGGTGTGGAAGCGGCCGTCGCCGCCGAACATGTTGTCGACGACCAGGAACACCAGGTTGGGGTCGAACACCACCAGCCCGGTGCCGCGCAGCGGCTTGGCGATGACCAGGTTGAGGTTGGTCGGCACCACCAGATTGCGCACGAACTCGGCGTACTTCTGCACCTTGATCGGCCCCACCGAGACCTCGGCGTTGCGGTGCATGTAGTTGAACAGGCCGATGCGCAGGTAACGGGCGAAACGCTCGTTGATCAGCTCCATTGTGGGCATGCGCCCACGGACGATGCGTTCCTGCGTGGCCAGGTTGTAGGGGCGAACGCCCTCCGTGCTCGCTTCGTCCGCGGTGGGTTCGTCCGACTCCCCGGTGACGCCGCGCAGCAGGGCGTCAACTTCTTCCTGGGAGAGAAAGTCCGCAGCCATGGCGGCAGCCCTTACTGGATGATGAACGAGGTGAACAGCACGGAATGCACCGGGCCATTGGGGACCGGTTGCCCGGCAGCGTCGCGCATCGGCTTGAAGCCGAGCGCCTCGTTGATCTGTTCGGTGATGGTGAGCGCGAGCGCCTGGCGGCCTTCGATGGTAGCGATTTCGGAGGGCAGCTTGCTCGACAGCAGCAGGTTGATGCGGTGGCGGATCTCGGGCATGAAGGCCTTCAAGGTCGCGTCCATCGTGGCATCGGCCACGCGCAGCACCGCGACCACTTGCAGGTAGTGGTCGCCCTCGTCACGGCGCAGGTTCACCGTGAACGCGTCAAGCGGAACGAAGGTGGGCGGCTTGGTCAGGTCGACCGTGCCCGCCGTCTGCAACTGCGTGGCGGCTGCCTGCTGGGCGTGCTCTTCCGGGGCCTTGTCCTTGCCGCCCTTGAGCAGCAACAGTGCCCCGACCCCGACCCCGACCGCGATCAGAATCAATACCACGAGCAGCACGATGACGATGATGAGCCCGAGCTTGCCCTTCTTCTTCGGGACGTCACCGCCTTCTTCAGCTTTTGCTGGCGCCTTGGCCATGCGAATCTCCTGTTTTACGGATTGAATTATCCGGGAAGATCGCACCACCCAAAGCGCCGAAAAGTGGGGCAGAGCCGCCCCTATTCAAGCGCTTCAGGCGAAGGTGTCGACCATCCCCTGCTGCTGTCTCAGCCACACGCCGGTGCCGCTGCCGGTACCGGCAGCCTCACCCGCGATCGCGGCCTCGCCACGTCCGCCATTGCGGCCGCGGCCGTCCTGTCCTTCACCGCCCGCACCCTGCTGCGAGGTGCTGACGTTGGCATCGCCCAGCATGATGCCGGCCTGCTGCAGCACTTCGCGCAGCTGCGGCATTGCGCGCTCGAGCGCATCGCGCGCCGCCTGGCTCGAGGCGATGAACTGCGCCGTGGTCTGGTCGCCGTTGAGGTTGATCGAGACCTCCAGCTTGCCCAGGTTCGGCGGCGTCAATACCAGCTCGGCCTTGCTCTCGGCGCGGCCGAGCATCCAGCGCACCTGGTTGCCCACGTCCTCCGCCCAGGCCTGCTGTCCGGCCGGCGTGTGCACCGGCAGCTGTGGCGTGGCCGGCTGCGTCGCGGGCGCATGGCGCAGCACGTTCATCGCGCCGTGCGTGTGCACGCCCTGCGCCGATTGCTGGGTCGAGGCGCTGCCCGGTTCGCTCTGCAGCGACTGCAGCGCCTGGCCCGAGGCCGCGCCGCGTGCGTTGATCACCGCGGCGGCCAGCTCGCGCCCCTGCAGCAGGAAGGCAGGGGTGGACACACCACGCCCGCCCGCCTCGGCAGATAGATCGGTTTTCGGCAGCAGACCGGAATTCTGAAGCGCGTCGTGAAGCAATCTGCCCTTGCCGTCGGCGGCGAGCAGCGGCGCGTCGGTGCCCGCTTCCCCGCTCGGCGGCGCTTGCCGGCCGGAGAGCAGGGCGGCAATGGCTGCCGGCAGGCCGGCAAGCGTTGCCGGATCGGTGGGCTGCGTTGCCGCTGCGGCGCTGGCGAGGGGGTCGTGGGTGATCTCGCCTTCGGCCTGGGTGCCGGCCTTGGCAACCACTGCGGCGAGGGTCTCGACCAAGGGTTCGGTTATCGTCGCCGAATCCACGGTGACTGCCTCGGTGGCGTCGGCAACCTGTCCGCCGCTTGCCGCCGTGGCCGCTTCCTTTCCCTTCGCGTTGTCGCCCTTCTGGACCGAGACTGCCGCCTCGCCCGAGCGGGCCTCGCCGCTGCGGTCCGGTGCAGCGCCTTGCTGATCCGTGCGTTCGGTCCGGGTGCTCTTGCCGGCTTCGTCCGCAGCGTTGCGTTCGGGGTTGCGCTCGGGTTCGCGGGTCGGTTCGGGGTAGCGGGTCGGTTCGGGCGCGCGGGCGCGTTCCGGCTCGCGCATCGCCGGGCTGGGGGCGGATTCGTTCCGCGTGCTCGCGTTGCCACCCGCATTCATCTGGTTCTGCAGTGTGCGCGAGAAGCTGTCGGACGACGCGACGATACCCTCGATACCGAGCACCGCATTGCGTGCCGCGGGCGTCGAGATGCGCAGGTTCAGGCTGTTGGCGAGACTGGAGGTGGAGAACGGTGCAGACATGGTGACGGGCCTCTCGTGGGCTGGATGCGAGGGATCGCGGACGATCCGGTAGCCAGCTTCAAGCAAGCCTCATGCCAAAGGGAATAATGGGGATCAGGACTCCAGCACTCGCGAACACCCCCGAACTGCACCGAAGGTGCCCGGCGCAGTGGCGGCCTCTCCGCGCGCGCACTTACTGATCCTCGCCGCGCGCGCGTCGGGCAGCGTGCTCGTCGGACTGCTTCTGCTCCTGGCGCGCTTCCTGCCGATTGACCACCTGCTGGTGGCGCTGCGACAGCGTGTCGAAGGCCTTGAGCTTGGTGCGCTGGGCGAGCCAGGCCTGCTGGCCTTCCACCGTCTTCGCGCGCGACTGCTCGACCACCTTGCGCTGGACGCCGATGGCATCGTCGAGCTTGTTGATGAAGGCGCTGTAGTTGCGCCAGGCGTCGGGGCTGAGGCCGTCGCGCGCGGCCTGCACGAAGCGTTCGTTGTACTCCTGGCGATAGTCTTCGAGCATCTTCAGCTTCTGCTCGACGTCACGCTCGGCGGCGACGAGTTCGCCGAGCTTGCGCGCGGCCTCGTCTGTACGCGTGTTGGCGAGGTCGAGCAGGGGCTGGAGGTGGAAGCGGGCGGTCATCGGGTGTGGATTTCTCGATTTGGGGAGTTGCCGCCGGAATTCTAGCCCGCGCTCCTGTGTTGCGATGCGGACTTATGTCATGTTCCGCACCGATCGGACCCGGCATGCATTCCCGTGGGTGCGGGCTTGCCCGCGAATTCAGCGGTCCCGCATGCAATATTCGCGGCCAGGCCCGCTCCCACAGCGCGGCGCTCCGACCTTGAGGGCGGTGGCTTACGAGAACACCTGCGCCAGCTTCTGCAGCGCGCCGTCGTAGGTCTCGTGCTCGTGGATGCCCTGTTGCAGGAAGGCCTCGAGCCTCGGGTAGAGCTTGACCGCCATGTCGAGCAGCGGGTCGCCGCCGGGCTGGTAGGCGCCGACCGCGATCAGGTCGCGCGAGCGCTGGTAGCGCGAGAAGAACTGCTTGAACTGGCGCACCACGCCGAAGTGGTCGTCGCCCACCAGGCTGTGCATGGCACGCGAGATCGACTGCTCGATGTCGATCGCCGGGTAGTGGCCCTGGTCGGCGAGGTTGCGCGACAGCACGAAGTGGCCGTCGAGGATGGCGCGCGCCGAATCGGCGATCGGGTCCTGCTGATCGTCGCCTTCGGCGAGCACGGTGTAGAACGCGGTGATCGAGCCGCCGCCCTCCGGGCCGTTGCCGGCGCGCTCGACCAGCGCCGGCAGGCGGGCGAACACGCTCGGCGGGTAGCCGCGGGTGACCGGCGGCTCGCCGATCGCGAGCGCGATCTCGCGCTGCGCCATCGCGTAGCGCGTCAGCGAATCCATGATCAGCAGCACCTGCTTGCCCTGGTCGCGGAAGTATTCGGCCACCGTGGTGGCGTAGGCCGCGCCCTGCATGCGCATCAGCGGGCTGGTGTCGGCGGGCGCGGCGACCACCACCGAGCGCTTCAGGCCCTCGGGGCCGAGGCTGTGCTCGATGAACTCCTTGACCTCGCGGCCGCGTTCGCCGATGAGGCCGACGACGATGATCTCGGCCTCGGTGTAGCGCGCCATCATGCCGATCAGCACCGATTTGCCCACCCCCGAGCCGGCGAACAGGCCCAGGCGCTGGCCGCGGCCGACGGTGAGCAGCGCGTTGATCGCGCGGATGCCGACGTCCAGCGGCTGCGCGATCGGCGCGCGCGCGAGCGGGTTGATCGGGCGCCCCTGCAGCGAGCGCGTCTCCTGGGTGGCGAGCGGGCCCTGGCCGTCGAGCGGGCGGCCGGCACCGTCGACCACGCGGCCGAGCAGGGCAGCGCCCACCGGCAGATGCTTGGCGCGGTCGGCGGCGCGCCGGCGCGGGCCGATGCGCTTGCCCGGCACCAGCCGCGGCACGCCGACTTCCATCGGCAGCACGCGCGCGCCGGGGGCCAGCCCGAAGACGTCGTCGGTGGGCATCATGTACAGCTTGTCGCCATTGAAGCCCACCACCTCGGCCTCGACCGCGCCCCCGCCCGGCACCAGGATGCGGCAGCCGGAGCCGAGCGGCAGCTTGATACCGGCCGCCTCCATGACCAGGCCGTTGATGCGGGTGAGCCGGCCGGAGACCTCCAGCGGGTTGCAGCTCTCGACCAGACGCCGGCCGTCACCGAGGAAGTCGCGCCACAGCACGTCGTGGCGGCTCATGCCGGCGCCTCGCCGCCCGGGCCGGCGTTGCCGGCGTCCTCATCGGGCACCTTCCAGCGTGCGCGGTCATGGCCGATCGATTCCAGCACCCGCCGCCAGCGCGTCTCCAGCGTCGCATCCACCTGTGCGCCCTGGCCGTCGATGCGGCATTCGCCGCGTTGCAGGCGGGCGTCCTCCTGCAGGCGGTGGCCGCCATGGGTGAGCTGCTCGCCCAGGTGCTGGCGCACGAGCGCCATGTCGTCCGCATGGAGATGGATCTGCGCGTGGCCCTGCGGCAGTTGCAGCAGGGCGGTGCGAACGGTCTCGAGCACGGTCTCGGGGTGTTCTGCGAGCGTGAGCTTGACCATGCGCCGCGCCATCTCGATCGCGAGCGCCATGATCTCTTCGGCGACCTCGTTGTCGAGTGCATGCAGGGCCTGGTCCAGCCCGTCGGCGAGGCTCACCAGGCGCGCGGCCTCGGCCTCGGCGCGCGCCGCACCTTCGGCATAGCCGGCGGCGCGTCCGGCCTCGAGGCCTTCGGCGTAGCCCGCTTCGCGCCCTTCGGCGAAACCGGCCGCGCGCACCTCTTCGTGCATGCGCTCGATCTCGTCGGCGGTGGGCAGGTGAAAGTCGGGTGGCAGCGACAATTCGGGTGCCGGCGCCGGGGCTGTCGCGGCGGGGGAGGTGCCCGGCGTCGACGCCGCGTGGGGCGAGGCGCCTGTGTGTGGCGCAGCGGCGCTGCGGCCGTCGGCCGCGTCGGGCGCCGCCGGCACGCGGGGCGGACGCTTGCCCCCCGCGCTGCCCACGGCGGCCGGTTCGTCGCTGCCGAATTCAGCCGGTTCCCAACGCCGGTAGGCGCCCACGGCCTGGTGGCGCGACACGCTCATGCCGGCCTCCGTTGCGCCGCCGGGCGGGAAGGGCGCCCGCAGCAACGCGCGCAGGCAGGCGGAGCGACGCGTGCACAAGCACGTGTGGCGACGTGCGTGGACAAACGCTTACACGAAGCCATCATCCCCGCCCTTGCCGCCCAGCATGACCTGACCTTCCTCGGCCAGGCGGCGCACGGTCTTGAGGATCTCCTTCTGCTCGGCCTCGACCTCGGACAGGCGCACGGGGCCGCGCGCTTCGAGGTCCTCGCGCAGCATCTCGGCCGCGCGCGTGGACATGTTCTTGAAGATCTTCTCGCGCAGCTCGGGCGGCGCGCCCTTGAGGGCGATGATCAGCGAATCGGACTGCACCTCGCGCAGGATGGTCTGGATGCCGCGGTCGTCGATGTCGATCAGGTTCTCGAACACGAACATCTCGTCGAGGATCTTCTGCGCCAGCTCCGGATCGTATTCGCGCACGTTGTCGATCACCGCCGTTTCCGCGTTCGAGCCGACGAAGTTGAGGATCTCGGCCGCATGGCGCACGCCGCCCATCGCCGCCTTCTTCACCGTCGACGCGCCCGACAGCATGCGCGTGAGCGAGTCGTTGAGCTCCTTCAGCGCCGCCGGCTGCACGCCGTCGAGGGTGGCGATGCGCAGCACCACGTCGTTGCGCAGGCGGTCGCCGAAGTGCTTGAGGATCTCGCCCGCCTGGTCGTATTCCAGGTGCACCAGGATGGTGGCGATGATCTGCGGGTGTTCGTTCTTGATCAGGTCGGCGGCGGTGGCGGCATCCATCCACTTCAGGCTCTCGATGCCGGCGGTGTCCGAGCCGCTCACCATGCGCGACAGCAGATGCCCGGCGCGCTCGTCGCCGAGCGCCTTGGTCAGCATCTCGCGCAACTGGTCCTCGTCGGACTGAATCATCGCGCCGCGGCCGAAGCTCTCGATCATCTCGGCCAGCACCGGCTCCACTGCGCTGCGCGCCTGCGGCGTCATCTCCGACATCTTCATGCTCAGCTTCTGCACTTCGCGCGGCCCGAGCTGGCGCAGCACGCCGGCGGCGGCGTCGGCGCCGAGCGTCATCAGCAGCAGGGCGGCCTTGTCCAGGCCCTCGTCAGGCGTCGTCACTTGCGGGCCTCCTCATTCACGCCCAGCCATTCCTTGATCAGGTTGGCGACCATCTTCGGATCGTTGCGGGCCAGGTTGCGGGCGCGCTCGAGGCGCTCTTCGAAGCTCTCGCCCTCGGCTTCGGCCGACAGCGTCACGCGCACGCCTTCCTCGCCTTCCTCGCCCTCGGCTTCCTCGCCGGCGGCCGCTGCCGCCCCAGCCTCGGGTTTCTGCTTCGGCGGCACCACGGTGCGCAGCAGCGGGCGGATCACGCCGAAGTAGGCGAACAGCACCACCAGCAGCACCAGCAGCCAGTTCAGGCCCTCCTTGCCGAGTTCGATCATCGCCGGGTCCTTCCACACCGGCAGCACCGGCTCGGCCAGCTCGCCGGCGAAGGCGCTGTTGGCGACGTTGATGCTGTCGCCGCGGTCGGCGCTGTAGCCTACCGCTTCGCGCACCAGGTTGGTGATGCGGGCGATCTCCTCGTCGGTGAGTGGCACGGTGGTCGGCGTGCCGTCCGGGGCCGGGATGCTGCGGTTGTTGACCACCACCGCGACCGACAGGCGCTTCAACTGGCCGACGGCCTGCTTGATGTGCTGGATGCTGCGGTCGAGCTCGTAGTTGAGTACCGCGCTGCGGTTGGCGCTGGTCACGCCCTGCAGGCCTTGGGCCGCACCGGGGCCGGCCGGCGGCGCGGTGATCGGTGCGGTGGCCGGCACCGGCGGCTGGTTGGTCAGCGCGCCCGGAATGCCCTGCGCGCCCGGCAGCGGGTTGATGACCTCGTTGGTCTGCTGGCTGCGGATCGCCTGGTCGGGCGTGGGGTTGGGCTTGTAGGTCTCGGCGGTCTGCTCGACCTGGTTGAAGTCGACGTCGGCCGCCACCTGGGCGCGGAAGTTGTCCTTGCCCACCATCGGCACCAGGATGTTCTCGATGCGCTCGATGAAGGCCTTCTCCATCGCGCGCACGTATTCGAGCTGGTTGGCGTTGAGCCCGGCGCGCATCAGCGGGTCGGCCTGCACGGTGAGCAGGCTGCCCTCCTGGTTGACGATCTTGACGCCCTCGGCGCTCATGCGCGGCACGCTCGACGACACCAGATGCACGATGCCGGCCACCTGGTTCTGATCGAGGATACGGCCCGGACGCAGGTTGACCATCACCGAGGCGGTGGGGCGCTGGTCGTCGCGCAGGAAGGCGGTCTGCTTGGGCATGGCGAGATGCACGCGCGCGCTCGCCACGGCGTCGATTGCCTGCACCGTGCGCGACAGCTCGCCCTCGAGCGCGCGCTGGTAATTGACCTGCTCATTGAACTGCGAGATGCCGAGCTTCTGCCCGTCCATCAGCTCGAAGCCGGCCAGTCCGCCCTTGGGCAGGCCTTCGGCGGCCAGGCGCAGCCGGGTCTCGTGCACCTGGGCCTGCGGCACCAGGATCGCGCTGCCGTTGGCCGACATGCGGTAGGGCACGTTCTGCTGGGCGAGCGCGGCGATGATCTGGCCGCCGTCGCGCTCGTCGAGGTTGGAGAACAGCACGCCGTATTCGGGCGCGCGATTCCACATCAGCACGCCGGCCAGCAGCGCGATCACCAGTGCGATTGCGGCGGCGCCGGCGAGCTTCTGGCGCTGGGAGAGGGCGTTGAGGTTCTGCAGCGCCTGCTGCAGCCGTGAGTCTGCGGCGGGGGCGGCGCCCGGTGGCAGGTCGGCGGTGTTTTCTGCTGCGGCCATGGTGGCGATCCTGTTGCGTACGCTTCGACGGATGGCGGCATTGTCCGCCCGCGCTGGCAAGCCTCATTGTGTGAAAAGCGGCATTTTTTGCCGCCTGTTTGCCGGCTACCATGGCGGGCATGGCAACTAGAGTGCAGGGCGTGAAAACGGAATCCGCATCCATCCCCGAAGCAAAGGCCGCGCCGGCAGACGATGCAAGGCGCGGGCGAGACACGGGCCCCGCGCTTGATGTGCCGGGCGGGCGTGCGGGCGCGCCAGATGCAGCCGCCGCGAGCGGTGTAGCGCTCGATGCTGCGCCCCTGGATGCGGCCCAGCTCGCCGAAGCCTTCGCGCTGTTCAGCCGCGCTTCCGAAGAACTGTCCACCGCCTACAACGCCTTGCAGGCCCAGGTCGGCCAGCTCACCGAGCGCCTGTCGGTGCTGATGGGCGCGCTGCCGGCGGGCGTGCTGGTAGTGGATCGCGGTGGGCGAGTGGTGCAGGCCAATCGCGCAGCCGAAGGCCTGTTTGGCGCCGGGCTTGCGGGGCGCGCCTGGCCCGAGCTGGCCGCGCAGATGCAATCCACCGGTACGCCAGGCGAGTACACGCTGGCCGCGCCCATGCAGGCCGCAGCCTCAGGGCAGACGCTGGCAGTCGCCACCGCTGGCGCGGATGCACCGGGTGCGAGGGATGCAAGCGCAGATGCGGGCGCGGATGGAAGCGGACAAGCAGCCCCGCGCCCCCTGGCCGACGCCGATCTGCGCCGCGTCGCCCTGTCCGAGTCCGAACTCGAATCCGGCGACGAGCGCATCCTGCTGGTGC
>JAANMY010000164.1_pt1 | contig 92098 bp, 69 predicted proteins | sample 7279691 | NCBI WGS metagenome assembly JAANMY01 (sample SAMN14094543, study PRJNA606508) | bioreactor metagenome | isolation source: A lab-scale SPAN reactor treating ammonium-rich wastewater day 388 | place: Ireland: Galway | collected 2018-02-07 | reverse complement strand
GCCAAAGCGGCGCAGAATCCGGCGCACAAGGGGCGCATTTTCCGGCGCAGCGGATAGCGGCAGGGAACGGCAAGGACAAGGATAAAACGACACAAGCAGCAAGCGACACGAAACTTATGCCGCTTGCTGCTTGTCGTGGCGACTACCTGCCGTTATGTCCAGTACCCCCAAGGGGACTCGAACCCCTGTCTTAGCCGTGAGAGGGCTATGTCCTAGGCCACTAGACGATGGGGGCAACTGATTACCACAACCAGGTTCAGGTCAACCCTGGCGTATTCCTCCCACGGACCTCTGCGCCTGTCACTGCATCCGATATACCCGATGAAAAGCCGGGACGTTGCGCGCGTCCCGGTTGGTGAACACAACCACTGCGTGCAGGAAGCGCTGCCGTGTTCAATGCGTATTCTATCACGTCTGCTGACCGCGGCAAGCCCATCAAGAACCTGCACCCTCACCTGGGCTGCACCTGCGCGGTTTGGACCGGCCATAACGTGCTCGCGCCGGACAGATGGTTCCGGGAGCCTGACCTTTCCCGCCGCGGGGTGCGGGTGCGGCCGATACTGAAAACAGTCTCGACATCCGGACAAACGAGGAGGCGACGATGCGCACCGGCTGGTTGGCGGTACTGGTGATTGGGGGTTGGCTCGTCGGTTCGCCCGGCGCCGGCGCGGGGTGGTTGTTCCACCGCAACTGTCCTCCCAGTTCGTACTCGCCGCTCCACTACTGGCTGCCCGGTGCCTATACGGCGCGGGCCAACCTGCACCCCCAGCGCGGCATTCACTACCCGACCGACCACTACCCGGGGCTTCCGGTGGCGGTCACGATCACCGGCTACCCGTGCCCCCCGGTCAGTCCGGCCGCGCTGTACGGGCACTCTCCTTACGCGATTCCGGTTAACTCCACACCAGTGCCAACACAGACCCCCGCGACGGAACGCCGCGACGGCTCCGCGGAGAAACGCTGAAGGTCCGTGGCAGTCGGGCGAAGCGGGGTGCAGCGCGATTGTTCACCAGCCGCGAGTGCGAGCGAGCGGGACACGGCGGGCCGGCGGACTACACTGTCAGCGAGGCACTTCCTGCTGTCAACTGGATTGAGGAGTCCCCGATGCGACCGACCTCCGCCGCTCTCGCGTGTGGGCTGCTGCTCCTGAGCACCATCGCGGCCCGCGCCGACGGCCCCGGCCTGGTGCTGGCGGCCGACGCCATCCAGCCGCAGGTGGCCATCGACACAAAGGCCAACATTTACGTCACGTTCCTTCACCAGGGCAACGTCGTTGTCTGCGCCTCGACCGACCGGGGCAGGACGTTCGGCCCGTCAGTAGTCGCCATTGACGCGAAGGGAACGGCCCGCGGCGGCCGCCAGCGCGGCCCGCGCGTCGGCGTCGATGGCAAGGGCACCGTGGTCGTCACGGCCCCGCTGACGTTCGACGCGGCCGAGACGGCGAAGAAGTACCCGGTACGCGATCTGTACCTCGTCACCTCGTCGGACGGCGGCAAGACGTGGACGCGACCGCTGCGCGTCAACGAGGTGCCGCGCCAGGCGCCGGAGGCGCTGCACTGGTTGGCGGTCGCCCCCGATGGGACAGCCCACGTCGCGTGGCTCGACCGCCGCGACCGTGCGGAGCAGCCCGGCCAGGATCTCTACTACGCGAAGGTGGTCGGCGGCCAGGTCGGCAAGAACGTCCCGATCGCCAGCGCGGTCTGCGAATGTTGCGCCCCGGGGCTGGCAGTGGACGCGCGGGGCAATCCATTCGCCGCCTACCGTGAGGGCGACACCAGGGACAGCCGTGAAATCTTCGGCCTGCCGCCAGGCGCTCCGTTCGCCAGGGCGGTCCGCCTGAACCGCGCGAACAGCAACGAGACGTCGTGCCCGATGTCGGCGCCGGCGGCGGCGCTGTCCGCGGACGGCAAGACGTTCGCCGCCGCGTGGATGGACAAGCGCACGGGAGAACCAAACGTCTACTGGACCGTCGCGGACGGCCCGGTGTTCACACGCGACAAGCTGCTGCACGACCGCGAAAAGGGCAAGCAGGACCACCCGGCGCTGGCGATCGACGCGAACGGAACGGTGTGGGCGGTGTGGGAGGACGCCCGCACCGGGCGGCAACGCATCCGGCTCCGCACGTCCGCCGTGAGCAGTTCGGACCGAGAAGTGAGCGACGCCGCCGACGGCGAGGCCGGCTATCCGTCGATCGCCGCCAACGCGGGCCTGACGGCCGTCGTGTACGAGGCGCGCCAGGGCGGCCGGGACCGGGTGGTGTTCCGGTTGGTGGGGAGTCGGTAGCGCTTAACCACCACCCGCTACCCCACCGCGAACGGGTCGGCGAAGGTGACGCCGAGGTCGTCGAGGTAGTAGTGCGGGCAGTAGCCGAGGACGCGGCGAGCCGGTTCGAGATCCCAGATCCGGCGCGAACTGTCGCCGACCACCGTCACGACCTCGTACCGCGCGAGCGGCACGGTCAGGGCGAGAGTGAACGCCTGGGCCAGGTCGGTAAACGGCACCTGCTGCGGGCGGATGGGCCGCGCACGCAGGTCCGGCGCGTCGGGGTCGAGCGGGGCCGCGATGCGCATCACAATGACCTCGAGCGGGGGCCGCGCATAGTGGGCGGCGATCTGCTCGGCCAGAGCCTTCGTCAGAGCGTAGGTGCCGACCGGACTGGGGGGCGCGTCCCCGGGCACCATCCCGGAACCCGCGCACCAGACCGCCAGGCTCTCGCCCCAGACGACCATCAAACTGCTGACGTGGACGACACGCCGCACCCCCACCCGTCGCGCCGCCTCGAAAACGTGGTACGTCCCCTTGACGTTGACGTCGAAGCGGCGGTCGTTGAAGGCGTCCTCCTCGTAGGCGCCCGAATATCCGGTGGCGACCGCCAGGTGCAGCACCGCGTCGGCCCCGCTCATCGCCCGGGCGAGGGCGGGTGCGTCGAGCAGGTCGGCCTGGACCCGCCGCGGGTCGTCTCCGGGCGGGTCGAGCGCCAGCAGGCGCAGGTCGAAGCCCGGCCCGAGCAGGGGCAGAACGCCGCGGGCCACCTCGCCGGTGGCGCCGGTGACAAGTACCGTTTGCATCACGCGCTCAACCTCGTGTTCGCGATGACCCACACCCTCACGATCGACGCTCCCGACCCGGAAGCCACCCGCGCCTTCGGCCACCGCCTCGCGGAGGTGCTATTCCCCGGCGCTGTCGTGGCGCTGGTCGGCCCGCTCGGCGCCGGCAAAACGCAACTTGTCCGCGCGATCGCCGAGGGGCTGGGGGTCAAGGACAGCCGGGTTGTCAGCAGCCCGACCTTCGTCCTGATCCAGGAGTACGAGGCCCGCCTGCCCATCTATCACTTCGACGCCTACCGCCTGCGCGGGCCGGCGGACTTCTTCGACCTCGGCGCCCACGAGTACTTCGAGGGCAACGGAGTTTCCCTGGTCGAGTGGGCCGACCGGGTCGAGGCATGCTTGCCGCCGGACCACCTGCGCGTGACGCTGGCGGTGACGGGAGAGACGTCTCGTCGCCTCGTGCTGGAGGGGCGCGGCGGCCGGTACGAGGAGACGCTCCGTCTCCTCGGCGGACACACCGCGTAGGCGGGCGAACGTTCCCCCTGCCTCGCGGGTCCGAAGGCTTCTGTCGGAGGCTGCATTCCGAGGTATAATACCACTGCAAAGTTGCGGTCTGTCGTTTTTCTTCCAGGCGGGCCGCGAGCGCCGCTGAGGGCCGGTCCATGCTCGCCAAACTGATCGAACATGCGGACAAGCCGAGCGAAAATCGGGAGATCCCGATCACCAAGGAGGAGTTCCTGATCGGCCGCGGGGCGGACTGCGACCTGCGACTGGGCTCGTCCACGGTCAGTCGGCACCATTGCATGATCCGCGTGCGCGGGCGCGAGGCCGCCATCATCGACCTGGGCAGCAGCAACGGCACGTTCCTCAACGGTCACCGCGTCCGCAGCCAGGCGCCCCTGTACGATACGGACGAACTCCGCCTGGGAACGTTCGTCTTCTCGTTCCGGCTGGGGTTTCAGGACGGTATCAACTGGCTGGCCGATCCGGGCAGCGACCCCGGCGCCGCCACCCTCAAGTTCAAGGATATCATGAGGGCCGCGAACGAAGATCCGCTGGAAAAAGAAAGGGGCCACCCGCCGGGGGAAGCGGGTGGCCAGGGGGATAGTCCGGGCAAGGAGTCGGGGTAGGAAGATCGGGGGGAGAAGCGCGGCCAGCGGATTCACCCTGGCCCGCGAGCGTTGTGGGTCGGGAGGTCGGGGGAACCTCCAGGGGCAACGCTCACGGGCCGCTGCGGCCGGGGGAAGCCGCCGGGGCCATCGGGGGAAACGGTCCCGCGCGAATCGTTGACCTGGCCTCGCTTCGGCATCGCTCGTCAGGTCGTCTCTTCTTATTGCACCCCTCGTGCCAAACCCACTTGCCCGCCGTCACATTCACGCACCCCATTGCGGCGACAGGCTTTGCGATTTTCAGCTCTCGGCCTGCCACGTCCTCCATCTCAGAGAAAAAGTTACAACCGCTGTAAGTCCTACCGCGCGCTTTACCAGTCCGGAGCGCCCGCGACGGGCTTCTGGCAGCGCCCATCGCTGGCGCTCCGGGCTGGTAAAGCGCGCGCTCGTTTCGCGAGGCTGTTGCTCCCGGGGCCGCCGCGCCGGACAATGACGGCACGGCCTTTCCGCCCCTCCCGAACCACCACGGAGCGAACCGGCCATGCGTCTCCCCTCTTACCTCCTCTCCGCCGCCGCCCTGCTGTCCCTGGCCCGCGCTCCGGTCGCCGCCCAGGTCGGGTCACGCGGCGCGGACGATGAGAAAATCCTTCGCGCCGCCAACGTGGCGGTGGACGGCCCCGGCCTGCTGGCGCTGCTGCGCCGGCACGTCCCGACGAAGGAGGACGAGGCGCGCATCGTGGGCCTGATCCGGCAGCTCGCGGACAAGGTCTTCAAGGTGCGCGAGCAGGCGGGGGCGAAGTTGATCGCGGCTGGACCGCCCGCGCTGTCCGCCCTGCGCCGCACGGAGAAAGAAGGCGACCTGGAAACGCAGCGCCGAGCCCAGCGCTGCATCGAGGCCATCGAGCGGGCTAGCTCTCCTCAGCTGCTCGCGGCCGCCGCGCGCCTGCTCAGGCAGCGCCGCCCGGATGGGGCCTGCGCCGCGCTGCTGGAGTACCTCCCGCTCGCCGCCGACGCGGCCGTCGCGGAAGAGGTGCTGATTGCCATCTACGACCTGGGCACCAGGACGGGCAAGCTCGAACGGGCGCTGGACGCGCTGTTCGGACTGGGCAGCGTCGGGCCGGTGGACGAGGCGGTGCTGGCCGCGCTGAGGGCGCCCGAGCCGCCGCGCCGCGCCGCGGCGGCGCTGGTCGTGGGGCGGTTCGGCACGCCGGAGCAGCGCCTGGCCGCGCGGCGCCTGCTGGAGGGCGACGACGCCCAGGTTCGGCTGCGCGCGGCTCAGGGGCTGCTCTGTGCCCGCGATCCGGCCGCGGTGCCGGCGCTGATCGCCCTTCTGGGCAAGGGTCCGCTGCCGTTGGCCCAGCAGGCGGAGGATCTGCTCGCACACGTCGCGGGGGAGAAGGCTCCGGCCGTGTCGCTGGGAGAGTACGTGGTAGCCCGTGCGAAGTGCCGCGAGGCGTGGCAGGAGTGGTGGCACGCCAACCGGGAGAGACTGGACCTGGCGCGGTCTGACCTGCGGTCGCCGTTCGCCGGTCCGACGGCCCTCGCCCGCACGATGACGCGCCGCTTCCTGGACGCGCTCGGAAAGGGCGACACGAAGGCGGTCCTGACGCTGGTGGACATCCCGTTTGGCGTCGATGCGGTCGCCGTCTTTCGGACGCGCGCCGAGGTCGAGCAGATCTTCCGGCAGGCGACCACCAGCTCGCAGAAATATACCTTCACCATCCGGGAAGTCCTGCGGATGGATGAGCACATCCGCCGCGTCGGCCGGGAGCCGATCGAGTTCCTCAAGCAGGTGCCGAAGGAGAGCCTCCGCGTCGTGTACATCGAGGGGGCAACGAACGGCCGGCAGGAGCGGGCGGCAATCCTGATCCGCTTCCAGGGTGGGAGGGCGCGCGTGGTGGGAATCGGGCAGGGAGACGTGAAGGAGCAGAAGAAGCCCGGGTAACCGCCCAGCGCCGCGTCTCGGTTCCGATACGAGCTGTCATCCGAACGATACGGGCCAGCCGAGAGAAAAAGCCCACGGGCAGCGACCCGTGGGCGTTCCTTTTGCTGACCGCGCTTCCGGCTCGGATTGGGTTATCCGGGTGCGGCGCTCACTTCTCGGTCGGGATTCGCCACATCGGCACATGCGGCGGGAGCTGGCCGGTGTAGAAGGCATGCGGGCCGACGAGATCCCGCAGCTGCTGCAGAGCCTGGCGGCGATACGTGATGTAGTAGTACTCGCACCGGGCGTCGCGCACCATGTCCCAGACGCGGTACAGGTAGTCCGTCTCCGTCAGCGCCGCCCGGAGTTCCTCCGCGTGGATGGCGTCCAGGGCGAGGCGGTTGCTCAGGGTGTCGCGGTAAGCCCGGTTGAACGCCAGCAGATCGCCGGCCATGTCGCGGTTCGGGAACCGGCGCGCCTCGGCCAGCGGCGGAGCGGTCGCGAGTTCCTGGTAGCGGCCCTGCAGGAGCTTCAAATCGCTGAGAAAATCCTCGGCCTTCGCGAGGACGTACCCGCCCTCCTTCGGGTCGAGCAGCTCCAGGTGCAGCGTGATGGCCCGCAAGGCATCCCCCAGCGGAGCGTGCAGCTTCGACGGTTCGGCCAGGTCGAGCACGTCCGGCGGGGTGGACAGCAACGCGAACGCAAACAGGTAATTGAACGTGGACATTGCCACTTTCCTTTCGGTTATATGCGCAGCGTCTCCGCGGGCCGGCGCGCAGCGACGACGGCATGAGACGCAGGGAGGACCGGAGCCCTCCGGGGTCAAGGGTAATGCCGTGTGACCGCGCCCCCGAAAGGGGGGCGGAGCCGTTCGAGGACCGGCAGGCCTCTGAGGGGTGGATGGCCGGGGTTGCCCCTTCTCTGTTCGGCCTCCTCCTGCCGGATGCTCCGTTTCCGGAGCCTTTCGCCGGTGAGTCGCCGATGTCCCGAATCGGCCGCTCACCAGGCCTCGACCCCATAGACAGCATCTCCCGTGCCACACCCCGACTTGAAAGACTATTTCGAGTCGAAGAGAACACTTTGCACCTTCGCGCGGGATGGTAAGGAAATGGCTCCTCTTTTTCCAGCCGAATTGGGGGCTGTTTTGGCCGGCGGGCACGCGGCGCCGGCCGCTGCCGTAACGGGTGCCGCACTTCAGGTTAGGGGCGATCCGAGGGCCGGCCGACGCCCCGCCGCCGCCCGGTCGGAAGGCGCGTTTCCACCCGCTGGCGGCGGCGCAAGGGACGCGGGCGCGGCGAGAGACGGCGAAGACGCGGAGGGCACGGCGTGGGCCGAGTGCCGGGCGGACGTGCAGAGTTTGACCGGGTTTGAGGCAGGTCGGCGGCGGGCGGCGGAGCGGAACCAAAAACGCGAACGGGGCCGGCTCGCCGTGGCGACGAAGCCGGCCCCGTTCGGGGGCGAGGTGAATCCCCGGGGGCCGGGCACGAGGCCCGGTCCCCCGGTCACAGCAAGCTCCACTGCGAAGCTCCCACTGGAGTGGCCGACCCAAAAACCACTTGGTCCAGCGAGGTTGGCGCCTCTACCCAGGAGGGTGGGTAGTGCCGGGTTCCCGCAATTCCGGCACGCAGCAGAGCTCAGTTGTACGCATCCATGCGGTTCGAGGACGGCATCCCGGGGTGGCGTCCTGCCGGTCCGGGGATAGGTGGCTCGCCTGCGGGCGGGCGGCCGTCCCTCGAAGAACGAGAGGGGCTATAGCGAACCGACCCGTCGGTGGGAAGAGCACTTTTCTCGCCCCCTGTCGCGCGCCCTTCGCCCGGGACTCCACGCCGTTCCGGGGCGCGGACAGGGGGCTCACTCTGGATCGACGTAATCGAGCGGCGCGTCCGCCCCGGCGTCGCGAATCCGCAGGGCGCGGCGGCCTTCCAGAACAGCCCGCAGGTGCGGCAGGACGTGGGCGGCGCGCCAGCCGCCGGTCAGCGGCGAACGTTCCGGCTCCTCGGTCTGCAGCCGGGCCCGGACCAGTCCCTTGACGTCCTGGGTCGAGGCGACCAGTCCCTGCGCCAGCCGCTCGCGGGCGCAGAAGTCCCCCAGGGCTGCCATCAGTATCCCCACCACCATCGCCACCTGGGGCAGATCCTGCTCGCGCTCGGCCACGGTCGGGTAGTCTTCCACCGGCAGGTTGCGCGCCCGCTCGACGATCTCCACGATGGCGTCCAGGTCGCGCTTCGGCAGGCCGCGTACCACCTGCAGGTCGCGTGGTCTGGCCGGGTTGCGCCGGGCGATCTCGACGAGCAGATCGTCGCGCACGATCACCCGCGGCGGCCGGTTCGTTCGCGCCGCCATCTCCTCGCGCCACGCATACAGTTCGCGCACCACCGCCAGCCGGCGCCGGTCCAGCGCCCCCAGGCCGCGCAGCTTGCGCCACTTCTCGACTCCGGCGAGAGTGCCGGACTCGTGCGGGGTGGCGCTGACCGTCAGCCGGGCAAACTCCTCGCGCGCCCACCCGACCCGGCCGAGGTGGTCCAGCCGGTCGGCGAGGCGCTGGTGGACCGGCAGCAGGTAGCGGACGTCGTCGAACGCATACCGAATCTGCGATCGGGTGAGGGGGCGCGTGCGCCACTCGGTCAGCGTCTCGCCCTTGGAGAGGCGCACGCCGAGCACCTGGTGGACGAGGTTGCCGTGGCCGAGCGGATAGGTCAGGCCGGTCAGCCCAGCGGCGATCTGCAGGTCGAACAGGTTGGCCGGGGTGCGCCCGCCGAGGAGGTGGCACAGCCGCACCTCCTCGCGCCCGGCGTGAACGACGACCACCCGGTCTGGGTCGAGGAGGACGTCCCAGAACGGCTCGAGCGGGCCGACCGAGAACGGGTCGATGAGAAACAGGCCGTCCTCGGTCGCGATCTGGATCAGGCACAGGCGCGGGTGATAGCTCTCCTCGCCGACGAACTCGGTGTCGAACCCGAGCCGTTCGCAGCGAGCGAGTTGGGCGCAACAGGCGGGCAGTTCGTGGGGCTGTGTGATGACGTGTTCTTTCAAGCCGACGACTCTTTCGGAATCCTGGATGGCACGGGTCGTAGCGGGCACAAGATATTTTAACCCACGCCAGCAAGAATGGGTATCTGTCTTGAAAGGCCACGGGCGCCGCCCGTGGGCCGAGCGCTGGGGACCTGGCCCACGGGACGCCACCCGTGGCCTTTCAAGAGAGGGGGCCAGGACGAGCCGACCTTCTACAACGAAGAAGGGCAAGCAGTGAGAGGAGGGACGTTGGCGTGCAACGCATCACGAGAGAGCAGGCGCGGAAATACGCTTTCGACTGGGAGGACGAACCGCTGCTGCGGGTCCGGCCCGGGGAGGCGTTCGAGATCGAGACGTACGACGCCAGCACCGGGTACTTCAAGACGCCGGACGACAAGGCGATCCCCGGCCGACGGCCCGGATTCGACCGTACCCCGCCGCAGGCCAACCCGATTGGTGGGCCGGTGTACGTCGAGGGCGCCAAGCGCGGCGACGCGCTGGCGGTGACGATTGAGGCCATCACCGTCGAGGACTACTCGTGGATCGCGGTCGGTCCGCGGCGTGGCCCGCTGGGCGAATCGACGCGCTGGCCGGAACTGTCAGGCGAGTACACGACGCGCATCTTCCGCCACACACCGGGGCCGAGCGGGACGATGCGCGATGGGACGCTGCACTTCAACGACCGGACTGCGTGGCCGATCACGCCGTTCGTCGGGACGCTGGGGGTGGCGCCGGACCGGGAGGTGACGACGAGCCTGGACGGCCAGGGCGAGTGGGGCGGCAACCTCGACGTGCGCGACGTGGCGCCGGGGAATCGCATCCTGCTGCCGGTGTTTCATCCCGGGGCGCTGTTCTACCTCGGCGACGTCCACGCCAGCCAGGGCGACACGGAGTTCACCGGCACCGCCGCCGAGACGCAGGCGACGGTACGGCTGAAACTGGAGGTGCTCGAGGGGAAGCGTATCCCGTGGCTGCGGATCGAGAAACCGGCATCGCTCGTGTCGGTGTATGCGTCGCGGCCGCTGGAGGTGGCGGTCGAGACGGCGACCGTGAACCTGATGGACTGGCTTATCACCGAGTACGAGTTCACGCCGACCGACGCCTACTGCCTGGTGAGCACCTGCCCGGATTTCCGCATCAACGTATATCAGATGTGCAAGATCGGCAAGCTAAGCTTCGTTGCCGGGGCGGAGTTGCCGAAGCGATACGTGCCAGGAAGCCGTTCCCAAACGCCGTAGGAGCCGGAACCGGCCCCCGAGCCACCTTGAAATGAACCATCGGGGCTGGCGTCCCCTCCCCCGGCCTCCGCTCCTTGACTGGCGCGCTGTCCACACTAAGTTAATGGCGGTGCTGGAGTACCAGGCGGCCCGTCGGGCGCCTTCCGTATCCCGTGTCCACCGAGGTGTCTTTCATGATCCGTTTACTCTCACAACCACGCTTCTGGGCCGTTGGAACGCTCGTCCTGTGCCTGCCGTTGGCGGTTTTCTCGCAACCGCCGGCGGAGGCTCCGGTACGGATCACTGTCCGCCTGCCCGCTGACGCCGCCCTGACCTTCGACGGGACGCCGACACGTCAGAAGGGCCCCGAGCGCTACTTCCAGAGCCCCCCGCTGCCGCGGAACCGGAAGTTCAGCTACACGCTGGAGGCGACCTGGATGGAGGGCGGGCAGCCGAAGGCCGTCCAGCGCAAGCTGCGCGTCGAGGGCGGTAATGAGTACACCGTCGATTTCCTCAAGCCCGAGAATGGCGGCCCCACTGACGCCGACAAGAAGAAGGACGCCGACAAGAAGAAGGACGCCGACAAGAAGAAGGACATCGACAAGAAGAAGGACATCGACAAGAAGAAGGACATCGACAAGAAGGACATCGACAAGAAGAAGGACATCGACAAGAAGGACATCGACAAGAAGGACATCGACAAGAAGAAGGACATCGACAAGAAGAAGGACACGGACAACAAGGATCTGCCGCCGCGCAAGGATGCGGTCAAGAAGGACACGGACAACAAGGATCTGCCGCCGCGCAAGGATGCGGTCAAGAAGGACACGGACAACAAGGATCTGCCGCCGCGCAAGGACGGACTCAAGCTGGACAAGGGCACCAAGGACGATAAACCGCTTCCGGACATCAAGGACAAGGAGAGCGGGGCGCCGAAGGCGCGCGCGTTCCGGTTCGCGTACGCGGTCACCGACGGGCCTGACGGGAAGACGTGGCTGCCAGTAGACATCTCGGCGGCCAACCAGGTGAAGGGCACAAACCCGCAGCTGGTCAATTAGAGAAAGCGAATAAAGCCCACGGATAGCGTTCCGTGGGGGAAGTACTGGGGACTCGGCCCACGGGCCGCCGCCCGTGGGCTTTGCCTTCCCCCTCCTTCCCTCCTCGCTCGCTACTCCTCACTCCCTGTTCCCGCCGCCCTGGAGGCCATCGCATCGTGACCCGAGCGGCCGGCCGCTCTGGCCTGAGAGTCGGGCTGTACGTCGATGTGGCGAACCTGGCGATGAACGGCGGGTTCGGCATGCGGTACGACGTGCTCCGAGAGTTCGCCTGCCGCGGGGACACCGAGCCGATCCGGCTGAACGCCTACGCCAGCTTTGACGCCGAGCGCGCCGAACGCGACCACGTCTACCGCCACGCCCAGCTCGGCTTTCACTCGGCCCTGCGCGACTTCGGCTACAAGGTCATCCTCAAGCGCGTCCGCTGGTACACCGACGAGGCCGGGCGCGAGATCCCCAAGGCGAACGTGGACCTGGACCTGGCCGTCGATGCTCTGCTGCAGTCGCAGAACACCGACCGCGTCGTACTCGCGACCGGGGACGGCGACTTCGTCCAGGTCGTGCGGGCGCTGCAGGACCGCGGCTATCGGGTCGAGGTCATCGCCTTCGACAACGTCTCGACCGATCTGCGGCAAGAGGCCGATCTGTTCGTCTCCGGCTACCTGGTGCCGAATCTGCTCGCCATCCCCCGGGCCCGCGGCGGCCCGCCGTGGGGCCAGGTCGGCTCCTTCGCGCGCGGCGTCTGCTACCACCACGACGACGACAAGTCCTTCGGCTTCATCCGCTACCTGACGACGGTCGAGGCGGAACTCTGGAAGACCGACACCCGCCAGCCCGGCTCGCCCTACCGGACGGTGTTCTGCCACGATTCGGAGTTGCCGGAGGCGCTGCGCCTGTCGAACCGACTGCCCAGCCGCGACGTGATCCTGGAGTTCAAAATCGTCGAGGGCGAGCAGGGCAAGGGGCACAAGGCGGTCGAGGTCACCTGGGTCAACCCGCGCACCCCACCGCGTCTGCTGACGCCCCCGGCCACGAATTCGACCCATCCCCCCGTTCCAAATCAGGGGCAGGACGACGTTCCTGCCGAGGAGATGTGAGCGGTTTCAGGCGGCCGCGAACCACCGCCAGGGGCTGCCCCAACGCCTTGACCAGCGCTGCTAACCGACACGGTAACATCAGGTGGGTTCCACAATGAATGCTTGCCAAAGTACGAGACTGGCAGGGGTGGTTATTGGGCTTGTCGTGCTCGCGGCGACGGCGGAGGCTGGCGAGCGCCGCAAAGCGCCGACCAGGGGTCCCCTGGCCGTGCTGAAGGCCAACCCTCGGTATTTCACCGACGGTTCGGGCAAGGCGGTCTATCTGACCGGATCGCATACCTGGAATAATTTGCAGGACATGGGAGTGGGCGACCCGCCGCCAGCATTCGACTTCGACGCCTATCTCGATTTCCTCCAGCGGCATCACCATAATTTCATTCGCCTCTGGCGCTGGGAGGCCGTCTCCTGGGATCTCTCGAATAACAACGATACCGACAAGAAAGGCGTCTACACGGTCGCACCGCACCCGTGGGCGCGGACCGGGCCAGGCAAGGCGCTCGACGGCAAACTGAAGTTCGACCTGACGAAGTTCGACGCCGCCTACTTCAAGCGGCTTCGGTCGCGCGTCCAGGCCGCCGGCCGGCGCGGCATCTACGTGTCGGTCATGCTGTTCGAGGGCTGGGAGCTGCACAGAAGCCCCAGGGACTGGAAGGGCCATCCCTTTCACAAGGACAACAACACCAACGGCATCGACGGCGACCCGAACGGCGACGGCCGCGGCATCGAAACCCACACCCTGAAAATCCCGGCCGTCACGCGCCTGCAAGAGGCTTATGTCCGCCAGGTGATCGACACCGTGGGCGATCTCGACAACGTCCTCTACGAGATCGCCAACGAGAGCGGCAACTACTCCACCGAGTGGCAGTATCACCTGATCCGCTACATCAGGGAGCAGGAGAAGGCCAAGGCGAAGCGGCATCCGGTGGGGATGACGTTCCAGTGGGCCGGCAACGCGAAACAGAAAGGCACGAACAAGTTGCTGTTCGATAGCCCCGCCGACTGGATCTCGCCCAACCCCGGTGCGGCCGGCGGCCACGACTATCGCACCAACCCACTGCCGGCCGACGGCAAGAAAGTGATCCTCACCGATACCGATCATCTCTGGGGCATCGGCGGCAATGCCGACTGGGCCTGGAAGAGCTTCCTGCGGGGCCACAATCCGATCTTCATGGACCCCTACGATAACCGCGTCCTGGGCAAAGTTGCGCCGACCCGGTGGGAGTCGCTCCGCGCGAGCCTCGGCCAGACACGGCGACTCGCCGAGCGCGTGGACCTCGCTGCGCTGACTCCGTCGGAGAAGATCAGCTCGACCACCTATTGTCTGGCCAACCCCGGGTCGGAGTATGTGGTGTACCAGCCTGGCAAGGGCAAGTTCACGGTCGATCTGACGAAGGCGACGGGCACCTTCACGGCCGTCTGGCTCGACCCCACGACCGGCCAAGCGATGCCCGGGCAGGAGGTCGAGGGAGGCGCAGTTCGGGGGTTCACTCCCCCCAGGGAGGCTCCGGCGGTACTGCACCTGCGGGCGAAATCCCACGGTGCCCGTCGCGATGGCGACAAGAAGTAGCTCTCATTCGCTGCCCCGCAGACGCACCGAGACGCTCGCCGGGGAGAGCAGACAGCCCCCCACCGGCGGCATCGGGTGAGTGCCTGAAGGGCGGTCGAGATGGCGCGAAGGCGTGCCGGTCGTATCGATCGGGACGGCCCCCTTGCTCGGCCGGCCGGCAGAATCCGTCCCCGCGCGGGCGCTCGATCCGCTACAATGGGGTTTGCCGAACCGGCGCTTGCGCTTGCATTGAATGCGCACCGGCTGTCGTCGAAACGGAGTCTTCATCGGGGAGGTTGCGGCGGATCGTGAATCAGGGGCAGGTCATCCCCTGCTCGACGAATAGCGATTCGCCATCAATCGATGCCAGACCTATTTGAACCTGCGGACGCGGGCCGTCGAGGTGGCGCGGCAGAGGCGAGGCCCGAGGTGCGGGGACCGAGGGGGGCGAGAGCCGTCGCAACAGGTGCCCCGGCCCTCGCCCCTTCTGTCGCCCCTCGGCCCTCCTCCCCTCCCCCTCCTCCGGTCCTCCTCTTCGACCAGGTGTCGAAGTGGTACGGGCCAGTGATCGGCGTCAACCAGGTGACGCTGGAGCTGCGCCCGGGCATCACCGGGCTGGTCGGGTCGAACGGGTCGGGCAAGAGCACGCTGTTACGGCTGGCCGCCGGGCAGGTGCGGCCCGATCTCGGGGTCGTCACGGTCTGCGGCCACGATGCCTGGGGTCCGCGGGCGAAGCGGCACATCGGCTACTGCCCGGAGCTGGACACCTTTTACGAGGAAATGTCCGGCCGACGCTTCATCGAGGCGATGGCCCGGCTCGTCGGGTACACGAGCGGCGAGTCGCGCCGGCGGGCCGACGCGACGCTCGAACTCGTCGGCATGGCGGGCCGGGCCGACGGCCGGCTGCGCGGCTATTCCAGGGGCATGCGGCAGCGCATCAAGCTCGCCCAGGCTCTCCTTCACGACCCCGAGCTGCTGCTGCTCGACGAACCGCTCAGCGGCATCGACCCGATCGGCCGGCGCGAGTCGCTGGAGCTGTTTCAGAGCCTGGCGCGGCGTGGCAAGTGCCTGCTCGTCTCCAGCCACGAGCTGGACGAACTGGAGAAGCTAACCGATCACGTCGCGATCATGGCCCACGGGCGCATCGCCGCGGTCGGCACGCTGACGCAGATTCGCGACCTGCTCGACAACCACCCGCTGGCGATTCGCATCGACTGCGATCAGGGCCGGAAGCTGGCCGCCGCCCTGCTCGATCTGGAGGATGTCGCCGCCGTCGAACTCGGCGCCGGCGCCACCCTCATCGTGCGGGCGCGCAACCCGCGCCGTTTCTTTCAGCAGCTGACGGTCCTGGTTCTGGAGGAGCACTTCGAGGTGCGCCATCTCGAGACGCTGGACGACTCGACGCACGCCATCCTGGGCTACCTGCTGGGCGGCCGCGTCTCTCGATGACGGGGTGACAGGGTGACAGGGTGACCGAAGGCGGGCAAGCAGGGGGAATGCGCGTGGCCACCGAGGGCGCGAAGGAGATCGATCCGGTCGCCCGGTCACCCCGCCACCCGGCCACCCCGTCATCCTGGCGAGCGTGGCTGGCGCTGGTCCGCCTGAGCCTGCAGCGGCAGTCGCGGGCTCATCTGATGGTGTGGATTGCGCTGGCCCTGCTGGCGTTCATGACGCTTCTGGTGGCCGTCGTCACCGTGCGCGGCGGGTGGGACTGGCGCACCTGGCGCTCGCCGCCGCGGCGCGGCCCGTCCCACGGGCAGGCGCTCGCCAACTTCACCGCTCTCCAGCACGCCCTGCCGCGGCACCCGATCGCGGCGGCGGTCCAGGAGGCGGTGGGCGGGGCTTACGGGGCCGTCCTGTCCAATCCGACGGCGTCGGCCCGGGCCGGCTTTACCCGCTTCTCCGACGTAATCGTCTTCACCACGTTCACCACCTTTCTGCTTCCGCTGTGGAGCCTCAGCTTTGCGACCGAGGGGCTGGGGCGCGAACGCGAGGATCGCAACCTGCTCTGGCTGCTGACGCGCCCGCTGTCTCGCCCGGCCATCTACCTGGCCAAGTACGTCGCCCTCCTGCCGTGGGCGCTGGGGATCAACCTGGGTGGGTTCGCGCTGATCTGTGCCGCCGCTGGCGATCCGGGATGGCTCGCCCTGGACCAGTACTGGCCGGCGGTGTGCTGGGGCACGCTGGCGTTCTGTGCCCTGTTCCACCTGATGGGAGCCTGGTTCCGGCGGGCCGCCGTGGTCGCCATCCTGTACTCGTTCTTCCTGGAGACGGTGGCCGGGAACCTCCCGTCGTACTGGAAACGCGGCAGCATCAGCTTCTACGTCCGGTGCCTGATGTTCGAGCAGGCCGAGGGCGTCGGCGGGCGCCCGGAGCGCCCGCTGCTCTACCTGCCGGTGGACGGGACAACCGCCTGGTGGGTGCTGGCCGGGCTGACGGTCGCGTTGCTCGGGTTAGGCATGCTCGTCTTCTCCCGGACCGAGTATCTCGACCTCAGTTAACGCTTCTGTCCCGTTCGGCGAGCAGGTATAGTAAAGTGTGCCCGGCGCCAGGTGGCGCCGGGCCGGGCCGACGGACCACGAACCGATGCCGGAACACCCCCCTCACCTGACCGACGACTCGGACCCGCTGACCGAACTTCTCCCGGAATCGCCACGCCACGGCTTCCAGGGGGACCGCGGCGTCCGCGCCGGCTCGTCCAGCGTTCCGGCGTCGCTGACGGTGGCGATCAGCCGCGAGTCCGGGTCGCGCGGAGCCAGCATTGCCGGCCGGGTCGGGACCAAGCTCGGCTGGCAGGTCTACAGTCAGGATCTGCTGGAGTACATTGCCCAGGACGCGCCGTCGCGGCAGGAGATCGTCGAGAATCTCGCGCCGGCGGCGAGCGGGTGGGTGACGGACCACCTCGACCGTCTGCTGCGCGCCGAGCGCCTGAACTGGCACCCGTCGCTGGTGGCGATGGCGCGGACGGTCCTGGCCCTGGGGGCGTCGGGGGAGGCGGTGCTGATCGGGCGCGGCGCCGGATGCATCCTGCCGCGCGCGTCCACTCTGCACGCCCGCATCATCGCCCCGCTGGAGGACCGGATCGCCTACATGAGTCAGTGGCTGCGGCTGCCGGTCGATGAGGCGGCTGAGCAGGTGCGACAGCGCGACGTCCGGCGGGCCGAGTTTCTCGCGACCCACTTCCACCGCCAGCCGGGTGACGTGTACCAGTACGACCTGCTGCTCAACTCAAGCCTGCTGGGCGAGGATCTGTGCGCGGAGTTGATCGCCCAGGCGGCCCGAGCCAAGTTCGCGGCCTGGGCCACCGCTCGCGGGCAGTAAACCCGACCGTGCGATGCCGCGCCCTGGGACCGCACCCATGTCCGCTGCACCGACGTTCACCGACCTGGCCCGCGCGGCCCGCACCGCCGCGCCGGAAGCGGCGCTGGTTCTCGGATCGGGCATGGGAACCGTGGCCGACGGGCTGAGGCGCGAGGCGGCCATCCCCTTCGGCGCCGTCCCCGGCCTGACGGATACCTCGATCGTGGGGCACCGCGGGCGTATCGCCCTGGGCGAGTGGGCGGGCCGGCGGGTGCTCGTGTTCGAGGGACGCCTGCACTTCTACGAGGGACACCCGTGGGAACGTGTCGTCTTGCCGGTCCAGACGGCTCACGCCCTGGGTGCCCGCGTGCTGCTTCTGACCAACGCCGCGGGCGGGATCCACGATGCCCTCGCCCCCGGGAGCTTGATGCTTGTTCGCGATCACCTCGACTGGACGCGCCCGTATGCCTGGCGATTGCCCGGTCCGGGCGGTCTGGGTCCACCACGTCCCAGCCCCTACGCCCCGCGCCTGATCGAGTTGCTGGCCGAGGCGGGGCGCGCGCTGGGTAGCCCGTTGCACCGAGGCGTGTACGGCGCGGTCACCGGGCCGAGCTACGAGACGCCCGCGGAGATCCGGGCGCTGCGCGCTTGCGGCGCCGACGCCGTCGGCATGTCCACGGCGCGGGAGGCGCTGGCGGGGTACGAGGCCGGGATGGCGTGTGCGGCGGTGTCGTGCATCACCAACCGGGCCGCCGGGCTGAGCGACGGGCGACTCGACCACCAGGAGGTTCTGGCGACCGCCGCCGCACAGCGCGACCGACTGGCGGCATTACTGGAGGGGTTCCTGCGGCGTCTGTAAAGCTGTCCAGTGGCAGGACGCCCAGCCTTCCCGCCACGCGGCGGCGAACCGCTCTAGCTTCCGCCCTGCGCCTCCTCCGGACGCGGTCCCTCCTCGCCCTTCGTGGGAGCGATCCCGTCTCCCGGCGGCTGCGGCCCCGTCTCGGGCTGCAGCTGGTTCGGGACGACGGGCAAATCGACCTGAGTTTCCTCCCTGCGGTCCACCCGCGTCACGTGTGACGGCGGGGCGGCCGCGTACAGCCGCACGTCCACCCGCTGCGCCTTCGACAGGTCGATCCGTTCGCTCGCCAGGTCGAACTCCAGCCGCGGCTCCTCGCTCAGGTGCAGCGGCAGGCGTACCGCGAACGTGCTCCCGCGCCCGAGTTCGCTCTGCAACGTCACCTCCCCGCCGAGCAGCTTCGCGATCTCTCGGACAATCGACAGCCCCAGCCCGGTCCCGGCGTGCTCGCGCGTCAGCGGGTTGCCGGACTGGCGGAACTTCTCGAACACCAACTCCTGCTCCTCCGGCGCGATACCGACGCCGGTGTCGGCCACGGTCAGCACGACGTAGGGCGCCTCCACCTCGGCCCGCAGCTGGACGCGCCCTCCCTCGGGGGTGAACTTGATCGCGTTGGACAGGAGGTTCTGCAGGATCTGCTGGAGCTTGCCGACGTCCTGACGCAGCGTCGGGATGTCCGGCGCCATCTGCCCGCGCAGGTCGATGTTTTTCTTCTCCGCCAGCGGCCGGAACATATTCAGCATCCCCTCGCACACGTCGTGGACGCTGAAATCTTCCAGCCGCACCTGCATCTTGCCCGCCTCGATCTTCGCCAGGTCGAGGATGTCGTTGATGAGAGCGAGAAGGCGGTCGCCGCTCGACTTGATGTTGCGCACCCAGCGCTGCTGCTTGTCGGTCAGCGCGTTGCTCGACAGCAGCACCTCGCTGAAGCCGAGGATGCTGTTGAGCGGGGTGCGCAGCTCGTGGCTCATGGTCGCGAGGAAGTTGCTCTTGAGACGGTTCGACTCGTACAACGCCATGTTCGCCTGGGCCAGCTCGTCCACCTTGTGGTCGAGGTCGGCGTTCACCTTGCGCCACTGGTCCTGCATGCTCACCAGGTTGCGGAGCATGCGATTGAAGGCGTGGCTCAGATCCTCGAACTCGTCCCCGGTCTGGATCTCGCTGCGCACGTTCAGCTCGCCGGCGGAGATGGCATCGCTCACCTCCTTGAGGTGCTTGACCGGCTTGACGATCACGTACCGGACGATGATGTAGCTGCCGCTCATGATCAGCAGGGCCGTCACCAGGGCGATCGCCATCAGGACCGCCCGGTTCAGATGGACGCCATCCTCGATCGCCTTCGTCGGCATGCGGATGTGGACCATCGCCATGACGGCGTCCTCGGTAACGCCCTCGTTCCCGCGGCGGTGGCAGTCGAGGCACTGCTTGTTGGCCCGGATCGGGGCGTAGTACAGGAGAACCTTCTCGCCCGGCTTGAGGCGCGTCGCCTCGACCTTCGGCTCGTCGGCCTTGCGGAACTCCTTGAACAGCTCGCGCTCGTAACTGTCCTCGAACTGATTCTCGCGCATCACGCGCCACTGGTACAGCCCGCCGAGTTTATCCACCGTCAGGTTGTCGGCCTCGGCCCGGGCCTGGAGGAGGTTTTCCCATTGCCTCGTACTCTTCTCGAACAGCTTCGCCAGCGCCTCGCGCTCCTCCGGCGGGGTCTGTTCGAGAGCCTTCTGAGCGTACTCCTTCTGGCGCGCGATCAGCAGCGGGAGGTGATGGCGCTCGAAGATCGGCGTGACGAGGAACCGGCAGGTGGTGATCGTCTGGTCGTAGGCGAGGTGTTCGGTCTGATAGGCGTAGATCCAGAAGCTGATGGTGATCAGGACCAGGGCGCCGGCGCCGAACAGGAAGCGGCACTTTCGCTCCAGGCTCGTCTCACCCAGCAGACGTTTGAACGCGCGATAGGACATGGGTAGGGGTCGTCATCCGAGCCCGAAGCGTGAGCGAGGGGGGAGACAAGCCCCTCGCTCACACTTCGGGCTCGGACCGCCGGCTCTCCTTCTGGCAGTGGGGGCAAAAGTGCGTCGAACGGCCGGCCAGGCGGGTACGCTCGATCGCGCGGCCACAGCGGGAGCAGGGCCGGCCGGTGCGCCCGTAGGCGAGGAGTTCCTCCTGATATTCGCCCCTGCGTCCCGACCCGCCGACGTAGTTACGGATGCTCGAGCCGCGTTTCGCGATGGCCCGATTCAGGACCGCCGGGATCGCCTCGCGCAGGCGCCGCGCCTCCGCGGCGGTCAGGGTGTTCGCGGCTCGGCCGGGGTGGAGGCGCGCGGTGAACAGCGACTCGTCCGCGTAGATGTTGCCCACGCCGGCCACAATGGTCTGGTCGAGCAGGACCGCCTTCAGGCAGCGCTCGGTGGCGGCCAGGCGCTGCCGCCAGTAGGCCGGATCGAGGTCGAACGGCTCGGGGCCAAGGTTGGCCTCCTCGAACGCGCGCTGGACCTCCGCGGCGGAGGTGTACAGGGTGGCACTGCCGAAGCGGCGGATGTCGCGGAAGCGCAACTGGTCGGCACCGCGGTCGAGGGCGAAGGTCAGGTGCGTGTGCGGTTGGGCCGGCTCTTGCGCGGTCGCCACCGTGAGCTGGCCGCTCATGCCCAGGTGGAACACCAGATGCAGGTCGGTATCGAGGACGGTCAGGATCCACTTTCCGCGGCGCCGGACTTCGCGAACGTGCCGGCCAGTGAGGGCGGCCGTCCAGGCGTCGGACCAGTCGCGACGCAACTTGAGCCCACTGGTCTGGACCGACGCGATGCGGCGCCCGAGCAGGCGCGGGCGTAGGTCGCGCACGACGGTCTCGACTTCCGGCAGTTCGGGCACGGCGTACCTCGCGGGGAGTGGGGACAACCGTCCGTATTATAACAACTCGGGCCAGGGTGGCTCGCCCGGCGCTGGCGCTCCGGGCTGGTCCGACGCGCCAGCTGCGCGATCCTGCAAGATTTAATCTCCTGGCGAACTCATGGCCCTGCTGCTCATCGGTTACGGCAACACCCTGCGCAGCGACGACGGCGCCGGCCCGCTGGTGGCGCGGGCGGCGGCCGCGTGGGGGTTGCCGCATCTCCAGGCGCTTGCTGTCCAGCAGTTGACCCCCGAACTGGCCGAACCTCTCGCAGTCGCCGACCGCGCATTATTCGTGGACGCCCGCGTGGAGCGACCGGACGGGGGAGTCGAGGTAACGCGGTTGGGTTCCGCAGGAGGACCGATCGGACTGGGACACACGGGCGATCCGCGGTGGTTGCTCGCCCTGGCGCAGGCGGTCTACGGCCGACGGCCCCGCGCGTGGCTCGTGACCGTGCCGGCGGCGACGGTCGCGTTCGGGGAACAACTCTCACCCACGGCGGAACGCGGGGTCGAGACGGTCCTCGCCCTGGTCGCCCTGTTGACATGCCGCTGGTACGGTGAACTTTGAGTGTGCTCAATCGACCCACTCCGGTGGCCGTCTGTGGGCGGAATGGACTCACTTCCACACCCTCTCGACACAGCGAGCCGATGCGGCACGAAAGTTGCCGCGTTTAATGGGGCAGGAGGAAGCAGCCGGGCCGCCGGTATCAACCAGCCGTTGGCGGAGCGGGTGACTGGGAGAAAGCCACCCGTCGAGTGGGAGGAGAGACAGCATGGCCAACCACTTCGGACCGATCGAAATCGCCTGCGACGCTCCGTCGTACCCCATCGTGGCAGCCTGCGAAACCCTCGGTTTCCAGACGCCGCTGGACGTGCGGTGGGTCCGGCTGAGCCACTTTCTCAGTGACGAGGTGGAGCGTCTCGGCCTGTTCAACCTGCAGGCGTGGAAGCAGTTCTTCGGCATGGGCCGCCAGCGCGAGAAGGCCTGCACCTGCGGCCTGGGGTTGCCCGCGCTGGAGAAGTGTACCTTCACCTTCCTGTCCGGCAAGAAGACCGATTACCTGATCGGTCAGTGCCGCCGCTGCCGCACCATCTTCTGGGACGAGGGGTGAGCGTGATCCGGTTGGGGGGGCGGTGAAGCAGGTAAAGGCCACGGGACGCAGCCCGTGGCCTTGGTGGCACGACACCCACCCCGGTCATGTCGCGGCTGGCTCCGGCTGGGGTTCGCCGGCAGTAATCCACTGGCGCAGCACCTTGTAATCGGTCTTCCCCGTCCCGAGCACCGGGATGGCCTTCACCCGCCGCACCTCCCGCACACGCAGCATCCGCGCCAGCCCCGCCTGGACCAGCGTCGCGTTCGCCTCGTCCGCGCTGATCGCCTCTGTCGTGAACAGGACGATGCGCGGCCCGTCGGCCGCCTCGACCCCCTCAACCGCCACCCGCGGCCCCTGGTCGGTCGGCGGCCACCGGCGGGCGAGCGGCTCCTCCAGCGCCGGCAGGGAGATCATCTCGCCGCCCGCCTTGAGGAAACGCTTGAGCCGCCCGCCGAAGTGGATGTACCCGGCGTCGTCCAGGGTCGCCAGGTCGCCCGTGACGTACCAGCGCTTGCCGTCGCGGTCCTGGAACGGCGAGGGGCCGTCAAACCCGATGTAGCCGGGGAAGACGTTCGGCCCGCTGACGAGCAGCATCCCCATCTGGCCGCGCGGTAGCGGCCGGTCCGTCTCCACGTCCACCACCTGTACATCCACACCCGGCAGCGGCTGGCCGAGCGTTCCCGGACGGTTGGCGTCGGGCCGGTTAACCGAGACGACCGGCCCGCATTCCGTGATCCCGTACCCCTCGAGCACCTTCGCCCCCTTCGCGCCCTCCCCGGCCCGCTTCGCCAGCTCCGGCGGGCACTTCTCGGCCCCGACGACGATCAGCCGCAGGCTCTCCAGCTGGCCCTCGCCCGCCCGCTCCAGGACGTAGCTGAGGAACGTCGGCGTGCCGACGAACACCGTCACCTTGTACGTGCCGACCTTGCGCGCCAGCCCGCCAGCGTCCGTCGGGTCCGGATGGTGGACGACGCGGATGCCGGACAGCAGCGGCAGCAAGGTGGTGATCGACAGCCCGAAACTGTGGAACGTGGGCAGGAAGCCGAGGGCGCAGTCCTGCCGGGTCAGGCCGAACACGGAGATGCCGGCGCGCTGGTTACTCAGCAGGTTGCGATGCGTCAGCGGCACCGCCTTCGGCGCCCGCTCCGAGCCGCTCGTGAACAGCACCACGGCCGGGTTGTCCGGGTTGGCCCGGGGCACCGAGGCGGCCACCGAGGCGGCGAACCACCGCACCGACAGCAGTGTCCGCACCATCTCCCACTTGCCGATCCCTTCGCGCACCTCCTCCAGGAAGACGTATTCGGCTTCGTCCACCTCGATGCCGGTCCGATCGACGAACACCTCCGACGTGATGACGTGCCTGAGGGCCATGAGCCGGACGGCGTGGGCCAGGTTCGCCGGCCCGGTCGTCCAGTTGAGGACGACCGGCAGCTTGCCCGCCAGGTACAGCCCCAGCAGCGCGATGTCGCCGCCGACCGACGCCGGGAGCATCAGCCCGACGTTCTCTCCCGGCAGATCGCGGAAGCGCCTTGCCATCAGCAGCGCACCGATCAGCATGCGTTCATACGTCACGACGCCAGCCAGGTCGTCCGCGGCCGCCACGTCCTTGCGGCTCTGGAGGGCGCGGCGGACGAACGCCTCGGCGACGGTGTCGGCGAGGATCTCGGGCGCCCGGTCGTCGCCGGGCGGGTGGAACCACTGCGGCGGGGTGGGGCGGGGCGGCCCCTTGGCGGCCAGTCCCTGGGCGAGGACACACAGCTCGCCCACTGTCGCCGGCATCTGGTCGCTGGAGAACCCGAAACGCTGCTCAACGTTGAGCGTCACCTCCATCCGGTCGAGGCTGTCGAGGCCGAGGTGGTCGAGGCCCGTCTGCGGCTGCTTCTCGTCCTCGGTCAGCGGCCGGCGCAGCCTGGCGGCGAGGATCTTCTCCACCTCCGCGCGCGTCTGCGGCTTGAGCTGCGCCAGGTCGGCGTCGGACAGGCCGCCCGGCCGGGGAAATTCGCGGGTCCGCGGACCGAGAAGGAAATGGTACGGGACGTAGGTGGGCTGCTCCGGCCCCGGCGCGTTGTACCACGCTTCCAGCCACGGGTTGAGCTTCACGCGCGTCAGCTCCGGCATGCGGGTCCGGTCGATGCGCTCCAGGGTGATCTCGATCTTGCGGCGCGGCATGAAGAACAGCAGGCTCGCCAGCAGCCATCCGAGGCTGGCGAGCAGGCGCGTGCCCAGCGACGGCGTCTTGCCGGTGAAGGCGTAGCCGAACGAGCTGCCCCACAGGCCGCGGGTGCGGGCCAGGACAACGTCGGCCTCGGGGACGCGGCGGAGGATGTCGGCCGCGGCCCGGGCGGGGCCGAGCGACTCCTTGCCGCTGCGGTAGACGCGCCCGGCGGGCCACATCAGCACGTTGTCGCCACGGCGGACCGCGTCGGCGGTGGCGTCGAGGGCCTTCTCGGCGCGCTCCCGGGCGCGCTTGCTGGCCTGCGACAGGTCCGGGACCGGGATGGCGTTGGTGAGCTTGATCAGCAGGGCGAAGAGCCGACTCCCCCGAGGCCCCTCCCACATCAGCGGCCGCGGGTGCAGGTGCGGCCACAGCAGCGTTAGCATGATGGCCGGGTCGGTGTACGCGGGGTGGTTGGGCAGGATCAGCGCCCCGCCCTTGAGTCCCTTCAGCTGGTCGAGTCCGCGGACGCGAATGCGGTAGCGCATCGTCAGGAGAAGTCTGCCGATCGCCCACAGGACGTAGCGCAGCACGAGCATGACCGATTCCCGCCCGAGGAGGTGCAGCTTCCCAGTTGTTCCGGCCCCGGCCGCGCCGCGGCCGGGCCGAGGAAACTCTACGACCGGCCGGCGCGCGATTCCAGGGGCCAGGACGATTGCGAACGTCCTCCCTGGCCCGCTCCTCGCGCCTGCCGGAACCTTTCAGGGCGAATCGACGCCGGCCGAACTCCCTTCCGGCGCGCGGTCGCCATGCTCGCGGAACCACCGCAGCTGATGCGCCAACCCCAGGAGCAGCTTCACCTCCATCGTTCGGGCTCATCTGCCCCCTCCCCGTTTCGGGGAGGGAGGAGGGGTCTTCGCTGCCAGCCCGGCTCAACTCCGCGTCCGGTCGAGGGCCAGCTCCTTGACCCGCTTCAGGTCGAGCTTGCCGCTGCCGAGGACCGGCAGCTCCGCGATCTGAAAGAAGTCGCGCTCGCGCGGCAGCCACAGATTCGGCAGCCCGCGGCCGCTCAGCTCCGTCCACACCTGGCGCACGTCCACCCCGCTGTTCAGAGCCACGTGCAGCACCACCAGCCGCTCGCCCTTACCCTCGTCCGGGACAGCAGTCACCACGAACGTCCGCTCCGTCGTCCGCGCGATCTCGTGCAGCTCGTCCTCGATCTTCTGGTGCGGAACCATCTCCCCGCCGATCTTGCTGAACCGTGAAAGGCGGTCCGTGATGGTGATGAATCCGTCCTCGTCGTACTTGCCAATGTCGCCCGTCACGTACCAGCCGTCGCGAAGCACCTCGGCCGTCTGGTCCGGCTTGCCCAGGTAGCCGACCATCACGTTGGCCCCGTGGACCAGCATCAGCCCCTCCTGGCCGGGCGGGACCGCCTCTCCCGTGTCCGGGTTGACGATCCGGATCGCCACCCCCGGGATCGGCTGGCCGATCGTTCCCGGCCGGTTCCAGATGCCGCGCACGCCATCGCGCTCCCAGTCCGGGAGGTTCGTCGCTGTCACCGGCGACAGTTCGGTGCAGCCGTACCCTTCCACCGGGAGCACGCCGAACTTCTCCTGGAACTCCTGCGCCAGCGACGGCGGCATCTTCTCGGCCCCCACCACCAGCAGCCGGACCGTCCGAAAATCTTCCGGCTCGCACCGCCGGGCGCAGAACCGCAGGAACGTCGGGGTCGAGAGGAAGATGCTGCACCGATGGGTGCGGCACAGATCGCCGATCTCCTTCGCCGCCCGCGGATCGACGTGGTAGACGACCGACGCGCCGACCTGGAGCGGCACCCAGAGGGTGACTGTGTACCCGAAGCTGTGGAAGAACGGCAGGATAGCCAGCGCCCGGTCCTTCGCTCGCAGGTTGATCGCCTGGATCATCGACTCGGCGTTGGCGGCGATGTTGCCGTGGGTCAGCATCACCCCCTTGGGGTCGCCAGTGCTGCCGCTGGAGAAGATGACCGTTGCCAGGTCGTCGTTGCGGTGCCCGCCCAGGCCGAGAACCCAGCGCTCCTGGACGAACCCGGGCAGGAGCAGCACCCCCAGGAATGTTCGGAGGCGCTCCCAGCCGGTGACCTGCGTTCGCAGCGTTTCCAGGTTGAACACCTCGACCCCCGGCCCGGGGTCGAGCGGCAGCTTCGCGAGGAACCGGCCAGCCGTGAGGACGGTCCGGATCTCGCACTGCCGGATGGCGGACCGGATGGCCTCGGGTGAGGAGGTGTAGTTCAGGTTGACCGCCACCTTGCCCATCAGGGCCAGGGCGATGTTGGTAATCGCCCCGCCGGCGCCCGGCGGCAGCCACACCCCCACCATGCGCGCATCTCCGACGAGGGGGCGCAGCCTGCGGATGAGGATCTTGGCTCCGGCGAGCGTTTCGCCGTACCGGAAGACGAGCTTGTACGGGCTGTTCGGGTCGAGGATGCAGACGCGGAACGGGTGGCGGGCAGCGGTGCGCACGAACTGCCGGTGGGCCGGGATCCGGTCGGAGGCGCGGCGGACCGAACACCCGGCCGACAGCTTCTGGATCTCCTGACGCACCTCGGCGGCCGACGTCGTCGCCGGCAACGGACGGCCGAAGGCGATGCTGACCGGATAGCGCAGCCGGTGCGGCCGCTTCCAGAACGTCCCCGGGCCGTGGGTGGTGAACAGGCTCCCCCGGACCGGGTCGAGGCAGGTAGGAATGATCGGCACCGGCCCGCGCTGCACGACCTGCTCCAGCGCCCGGTGGAACGGCAGGAGGAACCCGGCCCGGGTGCTCCCGCCCTCCGCGAACAGGCAGACGACCTCTCCCCGCGCCAGGGCGTCCCCGGCCTCGCGCAACGACTGGATGACGCCGCGCGGCCCGGACTCGGAGGTGTCGATAGGGGTGACGTTGGCCAGTCGCAGGACCGGCCGCAGCCACCACGGCCCCGGGCGCGGCGGCCAGACGAGGAAGCGCACCCGCCGCTTCTGGGCGGCCAGCAGGAGGAGGGCGTCGAGGGGTGTAGTGGGGTTGCAGACGAGCAGGGCGGCCCCGCGGCCGGGCACGTTCTCCGCCCCGTGGACCCGCAGCCGGCAAACGGTGCGGGCCAGGAGCCACAGGGGCAGCCGAACGAACAACCCGTAGCGGCACCACCACGCCAGCAGCAGGAGCAGTCCGCTGCCCGCGAGAAGGGTCCACGGCTGAACCTCGTCAAGCAACGGCTCCATCCACGCAAGACAGGCGGTCGCTGGGACGCGGCACACGACGAGGCTCCTGGGGCGGTCCGCGGGCGATAGTCCCCGCTAACACCACGCAACTTACCTGCCTGTCCGGGCGCCGTCAAGGCTGCGCCGGGGGTCGAGTTCCCAGGTCAACCCAGACTGGCCAGCCTGAGGCAGGCACCAGAAACGGCGGGCCGCGGACGAACGAGGCGCCAGCGCAGGTTCACGGGGATGGGGTGCCACCGTTGTGGGTCAAGCCCACGGGACGCCACCCGTGGGCTTGACCCAATCGGTCGTGCGGCACGGGCCGGCTCGCTCAGATCCCCAGGTTGGACAGAACGTCGAGGAAGCGGCGCGTGATCCCGGCAAGGGTCGGTGCCCGCGCCTCCAGACCGGCGGCGGCCTCTTCCAGACGATCCCGTGCCGCCGCCAGCAACCCCTCGTCGTGCTGGTGTTCGAGCGCCTCGGCCAGGTGGGCAGCGCTCTCACGGAGATGGGACAGCTCCTCCGGCGCGACCGCCGTCGCGCTCAGAGTGCGGTTCAATTCGTCCACCAGATCCGCGAGCTGCTGCTGGGCCTCGGGGCCGAGGTGCTGAGCCTGGTGGAGCAGACGGCTCACGGCGTCGAGCGTTTCGCACACTTCCGGCGGGACGAGCGACTTCGGCGGTTGCTGCTCGGCCATGACGGTCCTCCTGCACAACGGACTGAGCCCCGCGGCCACTCCACCCAGTTCAGAATAGGGGGCCGCTTCCCGGGCAGACAAGAGAGCAACGCCGCGGGTGCGGCGCACCTTGTGCGGAATCCCCGGTAATCCTGAATCGGTCCGGGGTTTGCCTTATCTAATCATAAGGCAGTCGGTCGGCTCCCGACGGCGCTTCTTTCTCCCGTGTCGGCCGGAGCCCACGACCGCCGCTGCCCACCCCGGTCAAAGAGACGCCCCACCGTTCCGTATCCGTTCCGCGGAGTCCAGGCGGCGCGCCGCCATTATTCGCCGTGCGGTACGAACATCGCGGCGTGGTCTTTGCGTAGAATCAGAGACGGCGACGCTGGCCCGCGGGCTCAACAACCCCACCGGCGACACATCCAACAGCGTAAGAGGCGGCACCCATGAAACGGAATCTCACCCTGCGCCGGGCCGCGGCTCGGCGTGGTCGGCAGTCCTCGGCAAAACAACATAATCTCTCTCGTAAACCCACTAACGATTGCTTCGACGACGAGCTGGAGAGCCGAACCCGGGCGCGCCCGGACGACGCCGGCCGGCCGCACGGTCCGGAGGACGAGGACGGTTCGACCGCGGACGCCCCGGCTCAGGGCGAGGTCGCTTCCGCCGAGGACACGCTAGGGCTGTACCTCCAGCAGATGGGGTCGATCCCGCTGCTCAACCGGCCGCAGGAAATCGCCCTGACGCAGGGTCTCGACAACGCCCGCCAGCGCTACCGCCGGGCCGCCCTGTGGAGCTGGGGCACGCTCGGGAAGGTGATCGATACCTTCGAGCGCTGCCACGCCGGTCTGCTGCCGCTGGACCGCACCATCGACGTGCTCCCCGGCCTGGATTTGACCAGCGAGCGCATCCGCGCCCGCCTCCCCGGACATCTCGAAAGTCTCCGGAAGTTGCAGACCGAGGCGGCGGCCGACTTCCGTCAACTCCAGCGGACTCGCATCTCTCACGTTGCGAAGGCACGCGCGCGCCGGTCGCTGCGCCAGCGGCTCCGCCTGGCCGCTCACCTGGCCGAGGAACTGTCGCCGCGGATCGAGCTGATCGACCTGTGGTCGGAAGAGTTCGAGACGCGGGTGGCACTTGTCACCGACCTGGCCCGAGGGATTGGCGAGCGGCGTGCGGCCACGGTCGCACGCGAGGAGGAGTTGAATGAGCTGCTGGCCGAGATCCGTGCCATGCCCGAGGAACTGGCCGCCCTGGTCCAGGTGCTGAAGCGCCGTCGCGCTGCGTACCAGCAGGCGCGGGCGCAGCTGGCGGAGGCGAACCTCCGGCTGGTGGTGTCGATCGCGAAGAAGTACCGGGGGCGGGGGCTGCCGTTCGCCGACCTCATCCAGGAGGGGAACAGCGGCCTGATGCGGGCCGTCGATAAGTACGACTACCGCCTCGGCTTCAAGTTCGGCACCTACGCCACCTGGTGGATCCGCCAGGGCGTGACGCGAGCGCTGTCCGACTCGTCCCGCATGGTCCGGGTGCCGTGTCACCACGTCGGCCTGCTGTCCTCCCTCGACCGCGTGGCCGGCGACCTGATGGTCCGGTACGGCCGCGAGGCAACGGTCGAGGAGATCGCGGTGGTTCTGGAGATCGCGCCCCAGGAGGTGCGGGCTCTGCGCGCGGTGGCCCGCCACCCGGCGAGCCTGGACGAGCCGATCGGCGACGACGACGAGAACACGCTGGAGGACTTCCTCCGCTCGTCGGACGGTCCGAGTCACGCGGTCGAATCGATCGACCGCGGGCTGCTGCGGGAGCGCGTGGCCGAGGTGCTGCGCTGCCTGGCGCCGCGTGACCGGGAGGTGATCGAGCTACGTTTCGGCCTCAAGGACGGCCGTGCCCGGACGCTGGACGAGGTGTCGCAGATCTTCGGGATCACGCGCGAGCGCATCCGGCAGATCGAGAACCGCGGACTCGCCCGCCTGCGCCAGCCGGACTCCAGCGACCGCCTCGCGGGCTTCGCCGAGTCGGCGTAACGGACCACCGGCCGCTTGTGGCTTCGCGAGGCACGCGGGGCCGCAAGCGGTCGGACCGAGGCTTTTTCCCGAACCTTTTTCCGATGGAACCTCTCTAACTTCTTGAGCACCGGAGTAGACCTATCCGTCTTCCCCTGACCGCACACGCCTCGAGCCCCCCTCCGCGAGGGCGGGCGGTCCCCAGTCAGGAACACCGATCCCGGGGTGGAGCAGTGGCGGCTCGCCAGGCTCATAACCTGGAGGTCGTGGGTTCAAATCCCACCCCCGGAACTCGCGTGGCTCGTCGGGGTCGGTAACTACCGGCCCCGACGGGTCACTTCCAGGCCATCTCTGTTACCCCTTTCGACCGACCGACGCAGCCACCTGGCGACAGAGAGCGGCGGTCATTCCTGTCCGTTTCACTCTTGCGAGAACCAGAATCATCGCGACACACGAACGGAACACATGGAGTTATCCCATGAACGAATTGAATACGACGAATCACCGGACGGTGAAGGAAACGAAAACAGCGGCGAAGCCGACTCGGCGCGTCCGCCGGCCGCGCAAGGAGGAGGCGGATCACGTCGTCGCGGACCGCCCGCTCGTCGTCGAGCCCGCGCCCCGGCCGGCCGATTCGACCCACCTGCGCGACTTCCAGGCCACGAGCGCCCCGGAACTGCTTCAGATCGCCCATGACGAGGGCGTCGAGTCCGCGGCGAGCCTGGCGCGGCAGGATCTGATCGCGGCCATCTTCCGGGCCCGCGGCCGCAAGGGGCAAACGCTTCGGGCCGACGGGACGCTGGAGGTGCTGCCCGAGGGGTACGGCTTCCTCCGCCACGCCCAGTGGAATTACCTTACCTCGCCGGAAGACGTCTACGTCTCGCCGGCGCAGGTGCGACGCCTCGGCCTGCAGACCGGCATGACGGTCGAGGGCACGGTGCGGGCTCCCTTCGAGGGCCAGCAGTACCTCGCGCTGCTCCAGGTCGAAGCGATCAACGGCCAGGATCCGGAACAGGTCGGCCGCCGCGTGGTGTTCGAGGATCTGACCCCGCTGCACCCGAGCAAGCGGCTGCTCCTGGAGACCGACCCGGGCGACCTGAACACCCGGGCGATCGACCTGGTGACGCCGATCGGCAAGGGGCAGCGCGGCCTGATCGTCGCCCCGCCGCGCACCGGCAAGACGATCCTCCTCCAGAAGATCGCGCGGAGCATCCAGCGCAACCACCCCGAGTGCCACCTGATCGTGCTGCTCATCGACGAGCGGCCCGAGGAGGTGACGGAGATGCAGCGGGCGGTCACTGGCCCGCGGGCGGAGGTGATCGCCAGCACGTTCGACGAGCCGGCGAAGCAGCACATCCGGGTCGCCGAGATTGTGCTGGAGCGGGTCCGGCGGCTGGTCGAATTCGGCCAGGATGTCGTGATCCTGCTCGACTCGATCACCCGGCTCGCCCGGGCCTACAATTCGGAGGCGCCGGCGAACAGCAAGACGCTGACCGGCGGCCTGACGGCCGGCGTGCTGGAGAAGCCGAAGCGCTTCTTCGGATCGGCTCGGGCCATCGAGGGCGGCGGCAGCCTGACGATCCTCGCGACCGCCCTCGTCGATACCGGCAGCAAGATGGACGAGGTGATCTTCGAGGAGTTCAAGGGGACCGGCAACATGGAGTTGCACCTCGACCGGCGCCTCGTCGATAAGCGCGTCTGGCCCGCCATCGATGTGAATGCGTCGGGTACGCGGCGCGAGGAGCTGCTGCTCGACGCGGAGGAGCTGCGGCGCGTCTGGCTGCTGCGGAAGGTACTGAGCGACATGAACCCGGTCGAGGCGATGGAGCTGCTGACGGGACGCCTCCGGAAGACGCGCTCCAACGCGGAGTTCCTGCTGGGCATGCACCTGTAATGCCGGCGAGCTACTCGTACCGCCTTGAAGCTCCGTCGAGCCGCCAGCCTTCTGGCAAAGGTCAACTCCGCGCGAAGGTGGACTCGCGCGGCGCCGTGTAGCGGACCGCCAGGTGCGGGGTGGCGAGGCGTTTGCCCGCCGCGAGCGACGCCATGCCCGCCGCCACCAGCCCCGTCGTCAGCAGCGTCCGCTCGATCGGGTACGGCGTCCGGCCGGTGACGAACGTCTCCTCCGCCTTTGCCATCAGGGCCGCCGAGTACGTGACGTTCGGGTTTGGCGGCAGGTAGAACAACGTCGAGAACGGCTCGGCCTGACCGCGCAGCCGGGCCGCGAACGTGAAGTCGCCGACCAGTCCGTTCAGCAATAGCATCGTCGCCTTCAACCCGTCGCCGTACTCGAATCGATACGCCACCGGCTCGCGCACCCACGCGCGCATTTGCTTCGGCGTCGGGTAGCGGTGACTGAACGTCGGTGGCTGGGCCAGCGTCTGGCTCCGGCACAGGCACGCCTCGAACAGCCGCGGATCCCACCCGCCGGCCTTCCACGAGCCGCTGTCGAGCGCCTTCCACACCGCGTCGCCGCGCAGCGCGTGCATGCCGACGACGCCCCTCTCTCCACCGCGCCGCCGCTCGGCCATGCACTGGATCACCTCCAGCGCGTGGAAATCGTAACTGTCCACGCCGCCGAACGCGACGCACATCACCTCCTCGACATCGGCCCCGTGGGGCAGATCGACCGCCGGCATCCGCCACGTCACCGGCAGGGACGACCCGGCCAGGAACGCGAACCCGAGCTTGCGGGCGCTCGCCACCATCTCGGCCGCCCACTCCCAGCGCCACGACAGGTGCTTGTCGTTGAACACCGGCGTCGTCCGCCCGTCCTTGCGGAAGACGTCCGTCACCTGGCGGAAGAACTCGTAGCGCGGGTACTCCTTCTGCCCGATCTGGTTGCGCGGGTAGTTGCCGTGCTCGCCGATGATCAGCACCGCATCGACCGCGAGCTGCTTGCCGCCGCGGCGCAGCGCCTCTGCGATCGTGCGGTAGATCGCGAACCCAAACTCCTTGGCGCGCTGCCGGCTCAGGTCGTTCTTCGGCGTCTGATCGACGTAGGCCGCCACGACCTCGAACGGCGGCCGGTGCCAGCGGCCCTCGGTCGGGTAGCCGTGCAGGAACCGCTCGGCCATGTGCCAGGCGTGCGAGCGGTCGCGCCATTCCGTGGTGATGACGGCCAGGCGCCGGCGGCGGGCCGGCGGCGCGGGCTGGGCGGCCCCCGCGGCGACGGCGGCCCCGACCGTGCCGGCGCCGACCGCGTTGACAAAGGTGCGTCTCGTAATCATGTTCGCTCCTCTCAAAGCCCGCGGCGGCCCGTGGGCCACGTCTCCGGCACTTCACCCACGGGGCGCCCCACCTGTGGACTGAGGACGGCACCGCGACAGGGCGATCCGCGTCACTGTACGGTCCGCACCGGCCGGGTGCAACGGCGGGCATGGAAAACAACGCGCCCCCTCGCCCCCGCGGCCGAGTTTGCAGGAATGTCATTGCATCGCGAGGAAGGGGATAGGATAATTGGACAATTCGGGGAGGAGATTGGCCGCCGCGGGCGTCCCGGATCCCTCCCGCCCAGTCACTGTGAGGTTGCCAATGGCATGGATCGGTTACTACCTGCGGGCCAATCCCCAGAACACCGGGTGGATGTCCATCTTGAATCTTCCCTGGATGGGGGCCGGTACGTTCAGCCCCCAGCTGATCCCGCGCGAGGTCGCCTATGCCGCCCCCGGCGCGGTACTCGTCTGGCGCTGGATCGCGGGCCTGCAAAAACTGGAAGCCGTCCAGGGCAGCAACGGCGTGTGGTACATCAAGGTGTACTTGACGGAGGCCAATCAGGGGTCGATTTTCGCCCTCGGCGGGGCCAAGGAGGGCTGGGTGGCGTGGGACGGAATTGACGATCCGGGATGGGGCTGGCTCTGGCGCTGACGTCAGCCTAAAGCCCAGGGGCTGCGGCCCGTGGGCCAGGTCTTCGGCACTTCGCCCACGGGCCGCCACCCGTGGGCTTTCACGCTTTCTGTTAGCCCCGCACACCGGCAGGGCGCGGGAGACACGCTTTCCCCCTTTTCGGTTGCGGAGGCGTCGGCTCCGACTATCATCATCTTCAGTTGTCTTCACCCCGTCGGTTCACGGTTTGCTCCCCCGGCAGCCATCATTCCTGCTCCAGACGAGGACGCCATGACGCTCCGTCGGTTTCTCCCCACTGCCGCCCTGCTCGCCCTGATCGCGCTCACCTGTGGTCCCCGTCCGAACGCCTGGGGGCAGAAACCGCCGCCGCCATCCAAACCGAGCCCGCAGGCCCCGGTGCTCGGTCCGGTTGCGCCCCTCGGCGTCCAGCGCGGCACCACCGTGGACCTCACTCTCACCGGCACCAATCTGGCCGGCCCGACCGGCCTGCTGCTCACCTTCCCCGCCAGGGTCACCATCCCGACCGACAGGAAGAACGGGGAGGACAACACCAAACTCCGCGTCCGCCTCAACGTGCCCGCCGACGCGCCGCTCGGTCCCCACGGGTTTCGCCTGGCGACAACGCGCGGGATGTCGAACCTGCGTCTGTTCTGCGTCGATGACCTGCCGCAGGTGATGCGCGCCGACACCGCCCGAAACAAGGCCACCCCCCAGCCGCTGCCGATCCCGAGCGTGGCGGTGGGGCAACTGAACGGCGAGACGAGCGACTGGTACAAGGTCACCGCGACCGCCGGCCAGCGGCTCACCTTCGATGTGCTGGGGCACCGCCTGGGGTTCGCGATCGATCCGCAGCTGTCCCTCTACGACGCCAGAACGATGCGCGAGATCGCCCACGCCAACGACTCGCCCGGGTGCCAGACGGACCCGCGGCTCACCTACACGTTCAAGGAGGCGGGCGACTACCTGGTCGAGGTTCGGGACGTGATCAATCGCGGCGGGGCCGAGTTCTGGTATCGGCTGCGCGTCGGCGACTTCCCGGCGGCAACGGTGCCGATCCCGATGGCGGCGCAGCGCGGCGGCAAGGTGTCGGTCAACTTCGCCGGCCCCGCCGTCGAGGGCGTGGCCCCGATCGAGGTGCAGGTGCCGGCGGATCCGACGGTCGATACGGTGTGGGTGGCGCCGAAGGGGTCGAACGGACTGTACGGGTGGCCGGTCGTGCTGGCCCTGAGCGACCACGAGGAACTGGTTGAGCAGGAGCCGAACAACGACCCGGCGAAGGCGAACCGCGTCCCGGTCCCCGGCGGCATCACCGGCCGCTTCCAGCAGGGCGAGGACGTCGATTACTACGTCTTCGCCGGGAAGAAGGGCCAGAAGCTGGTGGTCGAGGCGCAGACGCTCGAACTGCACTCGCCGACCCTCGTCTACATGGTGCTGAAGAACGCGAAGACAAAGGCGGAGGTCGCCAGGAGTAACCCGCAGCTGGCGCCGCCGGCCGACCAGCGCATCGAGTTCACGCCGACGGAGGACGGCGATTATCTCCTGGAGGTGCAGCACCTGAACTACCTGGGCGGGCCGTCGGAGGCGTACCGGGTGACGGTCACCCCCTCCACGCCGACTTTCGACCTGGCGCTGGGCATCGAGCGGTACGACGTCGGGCCGGGGGGCGTGCTGGCGCTGCCGGTGCTGGTGAGCCGGCGCGGCTACACGGGGCCGATCGAGGTGACCGTGCAGGCGAACCACCCCGGGATCACCGGCCAGCTGACGATCCCCGCGAAGCAGCCGGCCAAGCCCGGCCTGCCGGGCGGGACGCTGCAGGTGAAGGTGGCCGCCGACGTCCCCGCCGGCCCGTACCTGCTCGCCCTGGTCGGCAAGGCGACCGTCGATGGCAGGCCGGTGACGGAACTCGCGAGCCTGGCCACGCCGCTGCGGCAATCGCTGGCGAACCTGCCCTTCCCGCCGCGCCACCTGCTGACGCGGGTCGCGCTGGCGGTCAAGGAGCGGGCGCCGTTTGCCCTGAAGGTCGAGCCGTCGCCGCTGAAACTCGCGCCGGGCGCGAAGGCCAAACTCAAGATTACGGCGGTCCGCAAGGGCGGTTACGCCGGGCCGATCGCGCTGGAGGTGCGCAACCTGCCGGCGAACGTGACGGCGCCGAAGACAACGATCCCGATGGGCAAGGACGCCATCGAGGTGGAGGTGAGCGCGGCGGCGAACGCCGCGGCGGCCAGCCGGGCGGATGCGAATGTTCTGGGGACCGCGACGGCGCTGAATAACCTGCAAGACGCCTCGCCGAACTTCACGGTGCTGGTCGGGAAAAAGTAAGGGCCGCGCACGGAGAACCTATCCGCCTGCCGCAGTGGCAGAACCGTGTGGCGGAACGCTTTCCTCAAACAGCGTCAGACCAACCTGTGTCATCGACCGCGGCGAAGCCTCGTCCGTGCCGATTTCCGCCCGGATCGGTATGATGACGGGGCGTTGCGACGGCCAGCCCACCACTTACCGACAGCACCCTCATGAACCTCTTCGACCAATTCCAGAGCGGTCTACCCTACGCCGACTTCCTGGCGCGCTACGCCAACGAGGTGCAGAAGCAGCGCTGGCGCCAGGTCCACGAACAGGTGGCTCTCACCGCCTCTCAGCGCGAGCTGCTCGGTTCGTTCCGGCGCACGATGAACGTCCTGTGCCTGGCGGGCGCGTGGTGCGGCGACTGCATCAACCAGTGCCCAATCTTCGAGCACTTCGCCGCCGCCACACCTGTCCTTACCGTTCGCTACCTCGACCGGGACGACCACGCCGCCGTGCAGCGGGAGTTGCAGATCAACGGCGGCAACCGCGTTCCCGTCGTCGTCTTCTTCAGCGAGGACGGGCAGGAGGTGGGGCGCTACGGCGAGCGGACGCTGAGCAAGTACCGCCAGCTGATGCGCGACCAGGCGGGCGACTCGTGCCCGACCGGCCTGGTCCTGCCCGGCGACCCGCTGCTCACCCTGGTCATGCAGGACTGGCTCAACGAGTTCGAGCGCGTACAGTGGCTGCTGCGCCTCTCGCCGCGCCTGCGTCAATGCCACGGCGACTGACCCACCGCCAACGCCCAGTGCAGGGTCAAGGGGGATCGCGTGCCAAGGGTTTGTGTAAAGTCCACGGGTGGCGTCGCGTGGGCCAGGTGCTGGAGATTTCCTCCACGGGACGCCACCCGTGGGCTTTACGGTCTTTCCCTGGCCCCTGATCCCTCATCCACCCATGCCTGACCCGAAGCCATCGCCGCTGGGCGAGAGCGCGCCGCTGGTCCCGCCGCTGTATCAGTCGTCGGTCTACACCCTGCCGGACCTGGACGCGCTGGACCGCATCATGAACGCGGAGTCCCCGGGCTTCATCTATGCCCGGGACGGCCATCCAAACGCGCGCCGCCTGGCCGAGCAGCTCGCCGCCAGCGAGCGGGCCGACTGGGCGGTGGTCTGCGGTTCCGGGATGGGGGCGATCAGCGCCATCCTGCTCGCGACAGTCCAGCAGGGCGACCGCATCGTCGCCAGCAACCGGCTCTACGGCCGTACCACGCAGCTGCTCGACCAGGAACTGGGCCGGTTCGGAGTGAAGACGACGTTCGTGGACTGCGGCGACCTGGACGCGGTCCGGGCGGCGTTGGCCGTGCCGGCGAAGGTGCTGTTCGTCGAGACGATGTCGAACCCGCTGCTGCGCCTGGTGGATGTCCCGGCCCTGGCCGACGTGGCGCGAGAGTGCGGCTGCCTGCTGGTCGTGGACAACACGTTCACGACGCCGGCCCTGACGCGGCCGGTGGAACTCGGCGCGGGGGTGGTCATGGAGAGCCTGACGAAGATGATCGGCGGGCACAGCGACGTGACGCTGGGGATGGTCGCCGGCAAGGGCGACCTGCTCCCGCAGGTGAGCGCGGCGGTGAGCATCTGGGGGCTGGCGTCCAACCCGTTCGACTGCTGGCTGGCGGAGCGTGGGCTCGGCACGCTGCCGCTGCGCATGCGGGCGGCCTCGGCGAATGCGGCGGCGCTGGCGGACTGGCTGGCGAGCCAGCCGGCGGTCAGCCAGGTGATCTACCCGGGCCGGCCGGACCATCCCGATCACGAGTTGGCGAAGCGCCTGCTCGCCGGCAGGTGCGGGAACATGCTGTGCTTCGAGTTGAAAGGGGGGCGCGACGCGGTCAACCAGTTCATGCGCCGCGCGGCCGGCATCCCGTTCAGTCCGTCGCTGGGCAACGTAACAACGACGCTCAGCCACCCGGCCACGACCTCGCACCGCTACGTCAGCCTCGCCGAGCGCCGCCGGCAGGGGATCAGCGACGGGCTGATCCGGCTGTCGGTGGGGGTGGAGGATCTCAGGAGCATTCAGGAGGAGATGCGCAAGGGGCTGGCGTGACCGGCGATGGCTAAACCTGCTGCTCGCTTCGCGCTGGCGGACCAGACCCGACGAGCCGGCAGCGTCAGCGGCGTCACATTTGGTCCGCCAGCGCTTACGGATTCGAGGTGAGGTTGAACTTGAGGTCGGGAGAGCCTCCCTCTTTGATGGTCGTGCGGAGCTGGCTCTCGGTGTTGTACCGCGCCGGTAGAATGTTCACCTTGTTCGGTTCCGTCGGCGCAGCTTCGCCTTCCATCTTCACGGCCGGCGCAACCTTGTAGGAGAGGATTTCCACCTTCCGCTCGCCCAGTTCCACGGTCCCCTCGAACTTCCCGTCCTTGATCGGCAGCGCTTCGGGCGCCTTGCCGGGCGTCGCAAAGATGATCTGCCCATCCTTGAGCGGCTTCTTGTCCAGCGTCACCGTCCCGCGAACGGAAGCCTTCGGCGTCTCTTTTGAACACCCAACCAGTAGCACCATGCCGAGCACAGCCACGGTGCGGAACAACCGAGCCATCGACGTTCTCCTTTGAGCGCGGCCGGCCCTCGTCCAGGCGCCTCGGTAACCGATCCACCGGAGCGACCTGGAAGTTGCCGTCCTGCGCATTCGGGCGGGCAGCGGAGGGTGAGAGACCCGGGCCGACTCGATATCGGCCCGGGCTGCGGACACCTGTACCCGTTCAATTATCCGAGGAGACAGGGAACCCGTCGTCCCGGGTGGCGAGCTTGCCCAGGACGTCCAGGGTCGTGCTGTCAGTCAGATACCGCACGGAACCATCGCAGAACGCCACGTTGACGCCGCCGGTGTGCGCCGAGTTCAGCGGCGTGGCAGGACTGCTGTAAACGCAGATGCCGAAGGTGGGCGAGCAGTTGCCGTTCGGGGTGGGAACGCTGGGGAAGATCTTGGTGTTGATGGCGTACTTGATCACCGTCGAGCCGAACCCCCGACCGTCTCCCGGAGAACTCGGGGGAACGCCGATGGTGTTCTGCCCGATCGCCCACCCGTGGTAGGAGGTGGCGTTCCAGGTAACCATCGTCGGCGTCGTGCCGATGATGAACGAATCGGATTGCTCCGAAACCAGGATGACATTGCTCGAGCCGTCCTGCATGCCGGCGAGCTTCACGGCCCCGTTCGGGATGAGCGCCCCGCCGCCAAACTGGAGGCCGCCGCCGTTGCCGGTGCCAGCGTTGACGTAGCGCCGGGAGTCATTCCAGCCGATGATCGTGCCGTTCTCGGCTCCACTGATGCCGACGTAGTCCGATGTCATGATGAAGGCGACACCATTAGCACGGGAGACGCAATTTTCCGGAATGTTACTGGAAGGGCAGCGGTACACCGGGATTTTCACATTGTTCAGCACATCAGAGCACCTCGTCACGCCCAGGTTGCCGAGGCTCCCGGACCAGCCCGGCTGGGTCGTGTTGACGGTGGTCATGAACGGCGTGAGCTGGTTGTAAAGAGGGCCTTGCTCGAGGTAGGGCAGCAGCCACACCCGCCAGGAGAAGCCCCAGCTACTCCCGCCAACAGGCCCAAAGCCGAGGTTCGGATGGTTCGACGCGCCCGAGGGCGGCAGCTTACCCTTCCCTTTCCCATCGACGTAGCTGTGGGCGGCCAGACCAATCTGTTTCATATTGTTCTGGCAGGTGGCACGGTTGGCGGCCTCGCGGACCTTTTGTACCGCGGGGAGGAGGAGACCGATGAGGATGGCGATGATCGCAATCACCACCAACAACTCAATCAGGGTGAACCCCGAACGGACGGACCCCGAGCGAATCCGTGTGCTCATAACGCGGATCTCCTGGAGTGAAACGAACGAGATGACAAATGCCGACAACTGGAAACAATACCGCGCCGCCGGAATGAATTGCTACAACAACTTTATGAAAAGTTGATTATATGTTAAGGAAAGATGAATCGGCACGGTCCGGTGCCTGCCCGGTTTGCTGCACCAAACGCCCTGACGCCGACGAGCCGGAAACGTCAGCGACGGCTCTGTCCAAGCTGCCGTCGCTGACGCTTCCGGCTCGTCGCGTTTGCTCCGCCAGTCCTTGGCCCGGTCAAGCCCCACCCTTGGGGCCGCGGGACGGCGTCATCGGCGCCGGCATCGGCGGGGCGGTGGCCGGGCCAACCACCGGGCCGGGCATCGGTCCGCCGCCGCCGGGGTTAAACACCACGCCCGGCGGGCGGGTTTTCTTCCACAGCACGACCTCGTGCTGCAGCACCTCGACCGCCTTCTCCAGCTGCCGGTCCACGCCCCGGGCCAACTCGTCCGGGTGCGGGTCCACCACGAAGTCGGGAACCACGCCTTCACGCTCCATGTTCACGCCCTTCGACGTGAACACGCCGGTCCGCGGCACCATGAACAGCGAGCCGTCGATCAGCCGCATCCGCCCGGTGCCGATGACGTGTGCCCCGGTCGGCTGGCCGATCAGCTTGCCCAGACCGAGCGTCCGGAAGGCGTGCGGGAAGATCTCCGCGTCGCTGTAGGAGCGGTTGTTGATGAGCAGCACCAGCGGCTTGTTCCAGCGCCGGTCGGTCGAGCGCAGCACCGAACCAACGCCGCCGTGCCGTTGCAGGAAGAACGTGTGGTCCTTCCCGCCGAGGTAGTTCAACACCCGGTCGTGCGTGAACCCGCCGCTGTTGTAGCGGACGTCGAGTACGATCGCTTCCTTGTCGGTGTTGTCCGAGTACAGCGCCCGCAGGAACGAGTCGAGCCCGGTCTCGTCCATGCTCGGGATGTGGATGTAGCCCAGCTTGCCCTTGCTCAGCTCGGCCACCTTCTTCGCGTTGCCGTCGATCCAGCGCTGGTACATCAGCGGCCGCAGCTGCACCCGGTTGACGGCAACCAGCTCGACGCGCCGCTTCGCCTTGTCGCCCGGCTTGCTAACGACCTGCACGACCACCGTCTCGCCCGCCCTGTCGTTCAGGATAGAGGCCAACGCCGTCTTCTCGGTCAGCGGGGTGCGGTCGATGCTCTCGAGGATGTCGCCGGCTTTGAGGTTCAGCCCGCGCCGGTCGGCCGGGCCGCCCTTGAGGATCTCGGCGACCTTCAGACCCGGTCCGCGGTAGTGCTCATCGAACAGCAGGCCCAGATCGGCCGTCTGCTGCTCCGGCACCGAGGATGGGCCGACGATGCCCAGGTGCGAGGCGTTCAGCTCGCCGAGCATCAGGCCGATCAGCGCGTACAGATCCTCCTTCATCGCGACGTGAGCGACCAGCGGCCGATACCGCGCGCGGACCCCGCGCCAGTCAACCCCGTGGAAGTTGACGTCGTAGAAATTCTCGTTGAGCAGCCGCCACGCCTGGTCGAACACCTCGGCGAAGTCCTTATCGCGATGCACCGTCATGCGCGCCTCGAACGGGACGAGCGCCGGCGTGCCGGCATTCGGGCCGGAACTGGCGCCGGTCAGGGCGCTGGTCATGCGGATCGACCCCTTGCTGTCGCGGAAGTACAGCAGGCTGGACAGCACGCCGCGCGACCACTGGATCTGCGTCGGCTTCAGGCCGCCGGTCGTCAGCTTCGTCAGGCTCTTGCCGTCGGTCCCGGCAACCCACAGATCGTCGCTCTGGGACGAGCGGAAGGCGACCTTCGCCCCGTCGCCGGAAATGGCGCCCTCCGCGACCGAAATCGGGGCCGGCTGCCGGACCCGGCGGTGGATGTCTTCCCAGTCGATCTCCTTGCTCGCGGGCGCGCCGGACACGGCCGGCTTCTGGAGCGACAGCACATACAGGCTCTGCGACGACCCGCCGCGCCGCTCGCTCAGGAACGCCAGCTTGTTGCCGGTCCGGCTCCAGGTCACGCCCGCGTTGTAGGTCGCGTACCGGGTCACGTTGCGCGCCGGGTCGGCGGCGGTCGCGCCGGTCGCCGGGACGATGTACAGCTCGCTCGCCCACGAGCCGTCCATGCGCGCGTACGCGAGCCACTTCGAGTCCGGGGACCACTCGTAGTCGATCACCGTGCTCTCGTTGACGACCACGCGCACGTCGCTGCCGTCCGGCTTCATGGTGACGAGTTTGCCGGCCCGCAGGAAGCTGAGGCGCTTGCCGTCCGGTGAGAAGTTCAGGCCGATCTCGGCCTCGGGCGTGCGTGTCAGCTGCTTGACCTTGAACAGGTGTGCCTTGACCAGCTGCGGATGTTCCGGGTCGTCGGACTCGAGCAGATAAACGTCCTCCTGCCCCTGGCGGTCGGACAGGAAGATCAGGTGCTTCGCGTCGGGCGACCAGGCAACCCCGTGGTCGTTGGCCGGGTGATCGGTCAGGCGGCGAGCCTTCCCGCCGCCGCGTGGGATGAGGAAGATCTCGCCGTGGACGACGAAGGCGAGGTAGCGGTCGTCGGGCGACGGGGCGAACTCGGTCGCGCCGGAGTCCTTGATGGTGACGGTGCGTTCCGGGTTGGTCTTGTCGTCGGCGTGGACCTCGATAACGAGCTTGCGCGGCGGCCCGCCCCTCGTCGAGACGAGCCACAGGTCGGCGCCGCACTCGTAGACGATCCACTCGCCGCCGGCGCTGATGCGGGCGTTGCGGACCGATTCGTCCTTGTGGTCGGTGACGAGCGTGGGGCGTGTACCGGCCTGGACGGCGCGGATGCCGTCAGGGGACAGTTCCATGCGGACGATGTTGGCCGCGCCGCCGAGGCTGCTCCAGCAGTCGGAGACGTAGTACAGCGACCGGCCATCGGCCGACCACATCGGCGCTCCGTCGTGTCCGGCGAAGGTGGTCACCCGGGCGTTGGCGGTCCCGTCGGCACGGCTCATCCAGATGTCGTTATTGGAAGAACCGCGATACCCGCGGCGGTACGCCACGCCGGGGCCGCGGACGTAGGCGATGCGGCTGCCGTCGGGGGAGAAGGAGCCGTCCCGCCCTTCGTGGGCGCTGACGCGGGCAGCCCGGCCGCCGGCAACCGGGATCGTGTACAGTTCGCGGACGGGCGGGAAGTCGTTGCTGCGCGTCGAGGTAAACAGGATCTGCTTGCCGTCGGGGGACCACCCGCAGACCAGGTCGTCGGCCGAGTCCACCGTCAGCCGGGTGGGGCGGCCGCCGTGGACCGGAACGACGAAGACGTCGTAGGAGCCGTGGCGGTTCGACGAGAAGGCGATGCGGCGCCCGTCGGGGCTGAAGACCGGGTTGAATTCGTGCTTCTCGTGCATGGTGACGGGACGGGCGACGCCGCCGATCGCATCGACCGTCCAGATGTCGCCGAGGTAGCTGAAGGCGACGAGTTTGCCGTCCGGGGCGACGTCCGGGGTGCGCGCGAACCGGATCGGTTCCTGGGTCTGCGCGGAGATGGAGGAGGCGGTCCAGCAAGCGACCAGGGCGGCCAGCAAGGGGATGCGTACGCGGGTCATGACGCAAATCCTGGTGAGAAGAAACCGTCGAAGGCAGGGGGGTGGACACGAACAACCGGCTGCGGGTTACCCGAAGAGTAGACGACCGCTTCACGAAACGGTCACGGTAACTTCAATGTCACCTGATAGTTTAACAAGGCCGGGCGAGGATTGCAAAAGTGAAGCGGAGGAAAGCCGCAAAACGCGCGCCCGCCGGCGCCGTGAGTGCGGGCGGGGGCGAACTTCGGCGGCCCCGGCGTCGCGGCCCGAATCTGCTTGCAATCGCGCTTCCCCCCCCGCACCATAAAGCGGCAGCCAACGTCGCCCGCCATACGAGGTGTCAACGTCATGTCACTGAGGCCCATTGCGGTCCTGCTCTTCTCCCTCATCGCGGCCTGGTCCCTGCCGGCTGGCCGCGCTGGCGGCGTCCAGGATCTGCCACGCTACGTCCGCGCGAACTACACCCGCACCGACCACCGCGTCCCGATGCGCGACGGCGTCCGCCTTTACACGGTCGTTTACGCTCCGAAGGACACGAGCCGCGCCTACCCGATTCTGATGATGCGCACCCCGTACAGCGTCGCCCCTTACGACCAGGATCAGTACCGGCTCCCGCTCGGCCCGAACCGGCACTTCGCCAAGGAGGGGTACATCTTCGTCTACCAGGACGTGCGCGGCTGCTACCTGTCCGAGGGGCAGTTCGAGAACATGCGCCCGCACCTGCGCACGCGGAAGACCGGGCGGGACATCGACGAGAGCACCGACACCCACGACACCATCGACTGGCTGCTGAAGCACGTCCCCGGCCACAACGGCAAGGTCGGCCTGTGGGGCATCTCGTATCCCGGCTTCTACGCCGCCGCCGGCATGATCGACGCCCACCCGGCCCTCAAGGCTGTCTCGCCGCAGGCGCCGATCGCCGACTGGTTCTTCGACGACTTCCACCACCACGGCACCGTCTTCCTGCCGCACACGTTCAACTTCTTTGCCAACTTCGGCCAGCCGCGCCCGGAGCCGACGACCCGGCGCGCCCGGCCGTTCGAGTACGGTACGCCGGACGGCTATCAGTTCTTCCTCGACCTCGGCCCGCTGAAGAACGTCAACGAGCGCCACTTCCGGGACCGGATCGGGTTTTGGAACCGCATGATCGAGCACCCGAACTACGACGAGTTCTGGCAGGCGCGCAATCTCCTGCCGCACCTCCGCAACGTGGCCCCGGCCGTGATGACGGTCGGCGGATGGTACGACGCGGAGGATCTGTACGGCATCTTCCACACGTACCAGGCGGTCGAGAAGCAGAACCCCGGGATCGTCAACACCCTCGTCGTCGGTCCGTGGCCCCACGGCGGGTGGTCGCGCGGCGAGGGGCGCCGGCTGGGCAACATCGACTTCGGCGCCCCGACCACCCATTACTTCCAGCAGCACGTCGAGTTGCCGTTCTTCAACCACCACCTCAAGGGCAAGGGCGCGTGCGGGTTGCCGGAGGCGTTCGTCTTCGAGGTCGGCCCGAACCGCTGGCGCAAGTTCGACCGCTGGCCGCCGCGCGGCGTGCAGAAGAAATCGCTGTACCTGCACCCGGGCGGGCGCCTCGCATTCGACCCGCCGGCAGCGGCGAAGGACGCTTATGACGAGTACGTCAGCGATCCGGCCCGCCCGGTCCCGTTCACCGAGGCGATCGCGACCGGCATGACGATCGAGTACATGACCGACGACCAGCGGTTCGCGTCGCGGCGCCCGGACGTGCTCGTTTACCAGACAGCCGTGCTGCGGGAGGACGTGACTTTGGCCGGACCGATGCGGGCCGACCTGCGCGTTGCGACGTCCGGGACCGATTCCGACTGGATGGTGAAGGTGATCGACGTCTTCCCGGACGACGCCCCGGACACGCCAGCGACGGCGCCGGGGCGGCGCATGGGCGGATACCAGATGATGGTGCGCAGCGAGGCGATGCGCGGCCGGTTCCGCAACAGCTACGCGAAGCCGGAGCCGTTCGTGCCGAACGAGGCGGCGCGGGTGGGGGTGCCGCTGCAGGACGTGCTGCACACCTTCCGCAAGGGGCACCGGATCATGGTGCAGATCCACAGCACATGGTTCCCGCTGGTGGACCGCAACCCGCAGAAGTACGTGCCGAACATTTTCCTGGCCGAGCCGCGAGACTTCGTTCGCGCCACGCAGCGCGTCTATCGGTCGCGTCAGCTGCCGACGCGGATCGAGGTGGGGATGTTGCCGGCGGCTGCGGAGTAGGAGGGCGAGCCTCTCCTCTCCCCTCTCCCCTCGTGGGAGAGGGGCAGGGGGGAGAACTCGACCACTCGCGCAGGGCGCGACTCAGGCGCTCCGCCGCAGGCGCCGCTGTTCGGCCTCGCGCAGGGCGCAGCGCCGCTCCGGGGCCGTCTTCTCGTGGATGTCGCGTACCAGCGCCGCGTGGACCTCCGTGAACGTCGCCCTGCGCCGCCGCATCACCTCGCTCGCGGTCTGCACCAGTGCCGCGATGTCGTCCGCCGCGCGCAGTTCCCCGTTCCACCAGGCGGTGAACGGCGGGATGTACTTCGGCACCAGGCCGCCGGACGGCAGCAGGTTGCAGAAACACCCGACGTTCGACCCGGTGTTGAGGAGCGTCACCAGGCCGGTCTTCGTGTGGTCGCCGACGTAGCACCCGACCTTCGTTAACCCGGTCTGCACCGGCCGCCCGCCGAGCACCACCGTCACCGGGCCGTAGTCGTTGCGCAGGTCGCTGTTGTGTGTCCCGGCGCCGAGGTTGACCCACTCGCCCAGGTAGCTGTGGCCGAGGAACCCGTCGTGGTACTTGTTGGTGTGGCCGTGCAGGATGCTCGCCTCGACCTCGCCACCGACCCGACACCTCGGTCCGATGGTCGTGCCGGCCCGTACCTTCGCGCCCAGGACGTGCGCACCCGACCCGACGTAACACGGTCCCTCCAGCCGGGTGAACGAGGCGACGACGGTGTCGCGGGCGATCCGCACCGGGCCGTTCGTCGTATCGATGACCACCAGGGGCTCGACCCGCGCACCCGGATCGACGTGCAGCCAGTCTTTCCGGCCGACCACGACGACCTCGCGCGGGCAGGGGGGAGAAGCTGCCGACGTGGTCCGGTCGCAGTCGTGGCACAGCTGCGCCGGGTTGTGCTCCACGAGATCCCACGGGTAGTCGATCATCGTGCCGGCCGCCGACCGGCGCGGGAGCGCTCGCTTCCAGTCCTCCAGGCGGTCTTCCAGGTTCTCGAACGCACAGCCGGCGAGCAGTTCCGGGCCGACGACGATGTAGGCGACGGTATCGCCGACCGTCGCGAGGCACGGGCGGTCGCACCGCGGAGGGCTGCCGACCGGCGGCAGCCAGCGGGCGTTCACCAGGACGGTCGGCCCCACCCGCAGTCGGTCGGAGTCGTTGACGGCAACGCCTGGGTGGTGCAGCCGGCAGAGGTCGGCGAGATAAGGTCGGACGAGCGCCGCCGCGAAGGTCGCGCCGAAGTGGCGAACCTGGCGGGTGCCCAGGGTGATCGAGCCGCACACCAGGTCGAAGGCCGGCCGGGTGGTGGTCAGCGGTTCCAGCGCGGCGGCCGCCGCGTCCTCGAACAGGCACACGCGCATCGGTTGTCCCTCCAGCGTCCGTGCGGGGTGGGTCGCGCCGACAGATTGAAGGTGGCGATTATATCGCCCCGGCGGGAGACGTGCCTACCCCGAGTGGCCGGGGCGGCCAGGCGATGACGGCGCGGGAGGGAAAGAAAAGCGTTTGTGCCGGCGATGCACGGCGGTGCGCCTGTGCCCGGCGTGTCTTCCTTGCGCTCAGGGGGATAGGGATTTTCGCGGGCGGCGAGGAGAAGCCTTCACGGGCCGGTCCGCGGACGGGCATAATGGAAGCGTGAGGAATGCAACTCTGTCAGGACGACCGCTCCGGTCTGTAGCCCTTCGGAAGAGAAAGAGGCCCGTCATGCCCAGAGAAGCCAAGCTCGGGCTAGTGCTTGGTGTGGGGCTGGTGCTCGTGGTGGCGGTGATCTTCTTCCGCAAAGACGCCGCGCTCGCCCGGTCGGCTCAGGATCCGTCGGCCGTCGCCGCCCGCCCTCCCGGGGCGCTACCCGTGGCCCGCGGCGGCAGACGGCACGTCGTCAAGGATGGGGACACGCTCTTCGGCCTGGCGAACCACTACTACCACGACAGCACCCGCTTCGTCGAGTTGTTCCGGGCTAACCACGCTGTCCTGAAGACGCCGGAAAAACTGCCTGCGGGGGCGGTCCTGGTGATCCCGGAACTGGCCGCCGAGGGCCGCTGAGCGGGCAGCGCTGGGCGTCACGTCAGCTGCCACATCAGCATCTTGAGGCTGTCGCCGAGTTTCCGATTGACGCCCAGCGCCGCCGACGGCTCGTAGCCGCAATGCACCATGCAGTGTTCGCAGCGCGGGTCGTTGCCGTATCCGTACTCCTCCCACGGCGTGTTGTTCATCAGGTCCGCGAACGTCTCGTGGTGGGCGTCGGTGATCAGGTAGCACGGCCCCTTCCACCCCTTCACGTTGCGGGTCGGGTTGCCCCAGGCGGTGCAGGTTAGCTCGCGCTCGCCGCTCAGGAACTCCAGGTAGATCGGCGACGACGCCATCCGGTACTTGCGCAGCAGCCCCCTCGCCTCCTGGAACTTGGCGCGCACGTCGGCGCGCGTCATGAAGATCTCGGCCGCTCCTTCCGGGTTCGTCTCGTGGACCGCCGTGTAGCCGTAGGCGGGCGAGAGCATGAACCCGTCCACGCCGAGGCGGGTCAGGTAGGCAAACAGGGCATCGACCTCGTTCAGATCGGTGTCCTTGAAGATGGTCGTGTTCGTACAGACGAGGAACCCGGCCTGCTTCGCGGCCCTGATTCCGTCCACGGCAGCCCGGAAGACGCCGGCACGCTCGACGGCCCGGTCGTGTACCTCCTCCAGTCCGTCGAGGTGGACGTTGAAGAAGAAGCGCGACGTGGCCTTGAACTCGTGCAGTCGCTTCTGAATAAACATGCCGTTGGTACACAGGTAGATGTGCTTGCGACGTTTGAGGATGCCGCGGACCAGGCGGCCGATCTCGGGATAGATCATCGGCTCGCCGCCGCAGAGGCTGACGATCGGCGCGCCGCACTCGTCCACCGACGCCAGGCACTCGGCGACGCTCAGCCGCTGCTTGATGGTCGTCTCGTACTCGCGGATCCGGCCGCAGCCGGTGCAGGTTAGGTTGCAGGCGTGGAGCGGTTCAAGCATCAGGACCAGAGGGAAGCGTTTCTCCCTGGCGATCTTCTTTTTGGCGATGTAGCCCACCATCGATGTCGTCAAACTCAGCGGAAAGCGCATAACGGCTCCTTGTCGCAGCGTGGGAGTGGGGAGTTAAAGCCCACGGGTCGCGTCCCGTGGGACAAGTCTCCGGCGCTCGACCCACGGGACGCGACCCGTGGGCTTTAACTCCCCACTCGCACTCCCCGCGCCCACTCAGGGCGGTCCGATCCTAACTGCGCAGCACCGCTTCGGTGCGTTGGGGGAACTGGCGGTTGTGCGGGCGGCCGTGAGCCGCTGCCCCATCGGTGGACACGGGAATGCCGTGCGCCTGGGCGTAGCGCGCCAGGGCCATGAGCGGGAAGTACAGCCGGTACAGGTGGTACTTCAGGTAGAACACCTTCGGAAACCCGGTGCCGGTGAACGGTTCCTCGTCCCAGTTCCCGTCCGGGCGCTGCGTGGCCAGCAGGTACGCGACGCCGGCCGCTGCCGTCCGGCCCGCGCCCGCGCCCGCGGCGAGCAGGCCGAGCAACGCCCAGGCCGTTTGCGACGCCGTCGGCGTACCCTGTCCGGCCAGGTTCGGGTCGTCGTAGCTGGCGCACGTCTCGCCCCAACCGCCGCACTCCTGCTGCACACTCTCGAGCCACGCGACGGCCCGGCGCACCAGCGGCCGGTTCATGTCATACCCGACCGCCTGCAGTCCAGCCAGCACCTGCCACGTCCCGTAGAGGTAGTTCACCCCCCACCGTCCGAGCCAGCAGCCGCGCCGGTCCTGCGTCCGCTCGATGAACCCGACGGCCCGGTCCACCTCGCCCTGACCGATGCGGTATCCATACTGCCCCAGCGCCTCCAGCACGCGCGCCGTGATGTCCGGACAGCTCGGGTCGAGCATGGCGTTGTGGTCCGCGAACGGCACCTTCGTCAGCACCTCGCGGTTGATGTCTCGGTCGAACGCCGCCCACCCGCCATCCGAGTTCTGCATCCCCAGCAGCCAGCGCACGCCGCGCTCGACCGCCGGGATGGGGAAGCACGTCTCCGCCGGGCGGCCGTTGGCGCTGGCCGCGCGCGCGCCGCTCGCCCAGGCGTTCCCGGTCCGCGCGAGCGCCATCAATGCCATCGCGGTGTCATCGGTGTCCGGGTAGAAGCCGTTGCGGTACTCGAAGAACCACCCGCCCGGTTCCAGGTCGGGGTTGAGCAGGCTCCAGTCGCCACGGCGGCGCACCTCCCGGGCAAGGAGCCACTGCACCCCGGCCCGCACCGCCGGGTGCCGGCCGCCGAGCCCGGCGATCCCCAGCGCGTTGAGCGTCAGGGCGGTGTCCCAGACCGGCGAGAAGCACGGCTGCAGCCGAACGGTGTCGCCCTCCTCGATGATCAAATCGTCGAGTTGCTTCAGCGCCCACCGCATCTCCGGCGTATCCGGGCCGTGGCCGAGGCAGTGCAGGCCGATGACCGTGTACACCATCGGCGGGAAGATGGCGCCGACGCCGTCGCTGTCCTCGAAGTGTTCGAGCAGCCAGTCGGCGGCGCGCCGGACCGCGGCCTCCCGCAGCGAGCGCGGCCCCCAGCGCTCGTACCACTTGACGAGTTGATCGACCACCAGGAAGAAGTTACCCCACGTCAGCAGGCGGCGCGTCGGCTGGGCCGGCCAGAGGGGAGTACGAGGGGCGTCGAGGAACAACTCGGCGATGCCGCGCTCCGGCGGGAGGCGGCACACCGGCTTGTGGGCGGAGAAGATGCTGAGCGGAACGACGATGGTGCGCGTCCAGCTCGACATCGCGTAGATGTTGAAGTACGCCCAGCGCGGCAGGAGCAGCATCTCCGGCGGGACCGACGCGCAGTTGTCGTAGGGGAACTGGCCGAGCAGCGCCAGGTAGAACTTCGTGAAACTGTTGCACCGGGCAGCCCCGCCGAGTCGGCGGGCGACCGTCCGGGCGCGCCGCAGCGGGGGCGACTGCGGGTCGTGGCCGGTGAGCTTGAGAGCGAAGTACGCCTTGACGGTGACGTTCAGGTCGGGCGGCCCGCCTGGATAGTTGCCCCACCCGCCGCCGGGCTGCTGCTGCGTCAGCAGGTAGCGGGCCGCCTTCGCGACCCGTTCTTCGCCCTCCCGGCCGAGGAACGCCATCAGAAGGACGTACTCGGACTCGAGGATGGTGTCGCCCTGGAGTTCGCCGACCCAGTGGCCGTCGGCGCACTGCCTGGCGAGCAGGCACCGGCGGGCGCGGTCGATGCCCTCGCCGAGGAGTTTGTGGTGCGGCGGATCGTGCCGCAGGTCCGTGCCCGGAGGGGGCCGCCGGTTCGACGCGGTGGGGTGGGAGACGGCGGTGGACATCCTGTTCCAACCTCTCGCAGGGCGGCCCACGATCGCGGGCCAGCGAATCGGCACAATCTCGGACCTGAGCTTACCTGCCCCAGACGGGCTGCCAGGCCCCCGCAGAGTGCCCTGTTCTAACAGCACCAGGGTTCAAAAGCAATGCCGATGCAGGCTCAAGAAAGATGGCGTGGAATGGGATCACGAAAGCCCACGGGGCGCTCACTTGCGGATCAGCTCCACCCGGTACGCGCCGGACCAGCTGGTCGTCCAGTCGCGGCTGACGACGCCGTTGCGCGTCGAGCCGCGGAAGACGGGGAGCGGCGGCACCATCGTCACCTTGACCAGCCCGGTCTGGCCCACCCGGAGGATCCCGGCGTGGACGCAGGCCACCTCCAGCGCCGAGTCCGACGTGTAGACGTCGGTGCCCCAGAGCGGGCCGTCCTTCTGGCCCGTCGTCTGGATGATGAGGCTCTGGCCGATGTTCCCCTCCAGCCCGCGGATGTCCGCGCTGGTGTAGAGGCTCCAGTAGCCCTTCTCGATCAGCCGTTCGACCTGGTCCTGGGTGAGCTGCCCGCGCTCCTCGAAGTACGCGATGAGCTGCTGAATCACCTTCATGCTCGTCTCCTCCTCGTCCCGGGCCGGGTCAGCCGTGCGTCATGGCAATGACCTTGCCGTAGCGCGGGGTGAACTCCTGTGGGTTCTTCCACTCCGGCAGTACCCACAGCACGTTGTAGGGCATTGCCTGTTGCGGGTAGTCGATCTCACCGTCGGTCAGGACGACGGCGGCGCTGGCCTCCGGATCCTCGGCCAGCCGGAGCATGGCCGGCGTCAGGTCGCTGCCGCCGTAGCCGGTGACGCGCCACCGCGCGACCTCGGCGGGGGCGAGGATCTCGTCGCTGCCGACGGCGGTGTCGCACTGGATCAGGTGGACCGACTCGACGCCGATCGCCTCGCAAAAGTCGGCGATCGCGCCGAGGGCGCGCGGCACCTCGTCGGCCATCGACCCGCTGGTGTCCAGGACGATGTGCAGCGTCCACCCCTCGCGCTTCCGGCCGGGCAGGACCACGTCGGTCCGGTCGGCGCCGCGGCGCGACGGGCGGGCGTAGCTGCGGTCACTCGGCGCCGCCGACTCCAGCCAGCGCTGCAGGGCCAGCTCCCACGGCGGCCGATACCAGCCGCGCAGCGCCGCCACCGCCCCCTGCTGCGCCCCGGCCTCGGTGCCGCGCCCGCGCCCGCTCATCGACTCCATCAGCGCCTGCAGCCCGACCGCCCGGGCCGCCGCCTCCTGCACCTCGCGCACGCGCGCCTGCTGCTCAGCGCCCTGGGCGTCGGGGAACCACGCACGCTCGAGGGCGTTATCGAGGACATCGCCGCGGGGCTTCGGCTGCCCCTCACCGCCCGCGCCCCCCGGTTGCTCCTGGCCCGCGCCCTCCCCCGGCTCGCCGCCGCCTGCGGAGGGCAGTCCGCCGGGGCTGCCCCAGACGCCCCCCTGCGGGCGCTGGTGGGGGTTGCGCTCCATCTCGCCGAGGAGTTTCTCCGCGGACAGCAGCCGAGCGCCGGGCCAGTCGAGGCCGCCGGCCGGGATGCGCTGCACCTGCAGCTCCTCGCGCAGCATGTCGTTGATGATGAAGTCGTGGGCGTGGTTGAACGCCAGCGGGTCCGTGCCCACGGCCCGGTCGTGGGTGCGCAGCGTCAGGTGGTACAGCTCGTGGGCGAGCACGAACATCAGATCCTGCGGCGAGAGGCCGCGCACGAAGTCCGGGTTGACCGCGAGCCGGCCCGACGCGAACACGCCCATCGACTCGACCCGACGGTCGAGATGCACATCAATCTTCTGGATGAGGGCCGTCAGGTACGGGAACGCGAGCCCGACCCGGCGGAACCCCTCCTGGATCTGTGCCAGCACCTCCTTCTCAACGGCGGTCGTCATCGCTGCACCCCCGTGACCTCGCAGAGCGTCTCCATCATGACCTCGTCCGCCCCGAGCCTGCCCCACACCGGCACCTGATCGAGCAGCATCGTCAGCCGCTCCTCCTGTGACAGGGAGCGCAGGAAGCGGTTGATGACGGCCGGCGGGTGGTGGTCCAGTTTGCCGGTTTCCGCGAGCCGGCGGATGCGGTTCAGCAGGAACAGGCGGGCCGTCTCCCCGGCCGGCAACTCCTCCGGCCGCTCGACGTAGTGATCGGCCAGGCGGAGCCGGGCGATGGACTCCTCGGCCATGGCGCAGAACATCGCGGCGTCCTCGGGCGAGACGCGGCCGAACGCCAGCGCGCGGCGGATGGCCGGGCCGAGGATACCGCCGCGCTCGGCCAGGTCGAGCGCCTCGGCGAGCATGGCCCAGGCGCGCGGCGTCGAGAACGGCACCGGCTCGATCGGCACGGACCGCATCAGCGCCTCGGGCATGTGGCGCAGGAACAGCACCACCTCCTCGCGCACGTTCTCCCGCGCGGCCCAGTGGAACCACTCGTCGGCATCGACGCGCACCTGCAACAGGAACAGGCGGTTGACGAGCGCCGCGCTCAGGTCGCGCACCAGGGCGCGGTCCTCGGTGCGGTTGCCGGCCGCCACGACCCAGCTACCGGCCGGCAGCGGATGCTCGCCGAGGCGCCGCTCCAGGAGCAGCGGGTAGAACGCCTTCTGCACGTCGGCGGTGCAGGCCGGCAGTTCGTCGAGGAACAGGCAGAAGGCCCGCAGTTCCTCGGGCAGCAGAACGCGCGGCGGGCAGAAGACGGACCGCTCGCCGACGATGCGCGGGATCCCGCTGACGTCCTCCGGCGCGATCTGCGTCCCCAGCAGCGACCGGCACGGCAGCCCGGACTCGGCAGCCGCCTGGGAGACGATGGCCGTCTTACCTACCCCCGGCGGAGCCTGGAGCAGGAGGCTCTCGCTGGCCGCCAGGCACTGGATCAGGCTCTTCGCCTGCGACAGGCTGACGGTCGCCCGGGCCGCGTCCTGGATGCGCAGTCGCACGGTGCTGCCGGTGATGGTGACCCAGTCCTGCGGGTAGCCGAGCTTCCCGAGGTGGGCGCGCAGCACGGGGACGAGCGTCGCGGAAGGTGGGATTGCCTTCCCCACGTTCGTCGGTATCAGCCCGTGGATGCGCCGCAGCGACGCGGGAACCATCAGGAACAGCCTGGCGGAGTCGTCGTCCTTGCCGGTCGGCCTCGGCCCTTCCAGCATTTTCCCCAGCCCCGACCGTTTCTCCAGCAGCTGGCCGAGGGTCGTTACGCCCTTGTCGGCGAGTCCGGCATGCGTCTCGGGGGCGAAGGGCAGGTCGGCGACGGAGACGCGGTTCAGGCGCTGGTGCTCGGCGTGGAGGCAGAACGTCTCGGCGTCATGCGCACTCACCCGGCCGGCGGCGAGGGCCAGGCGGATCGACGGTGTCAACCGGCCGGCCGTCTCCGCCAGGTCGAGAGCGCGGGCCAGGGACGCCCAGGCGCGCGGGGTCGAGAAGGGAGCCGGTTTATCGGGCACGGGACGCTGCAATGCATCCGGATGGTTCTCGATGAAGGCGACAACTTCCGGGCGCAGGTTCTGCCCCCGCGCCCAGTCGAGCCATTCGCCGAGGTGGACGCGCACCTGCAGGATGATGACGCGGTTCACCAGGGCGCTCGACAGAGCCCGGACCAGCGAGCGGTCCTCGACGCGGTTGCCAGCGGCCACGACCCAGGTGCCCTCGGGCAGCGGGTGCTCGCCGAGGCGGCGTTCGAGGAGGAGCGAGTAGAACGCCTTCTGGATGTCGGGCGCGCAGGCCGGCAACTCGTCGAGGAACAGGCAGAACGGTTCGGGTTTTTCGGGCAGCAGGACGCGCGGCGGACAGAAGACGGACCGCTCGCCGACGATGCGCGGGATCCCGCTGACGTCCTCCGGCGCAATCTGCGTGCCGACGAGGGACCGGCACGGCAGCTTCGCCGCCGCGGCCGACTGGTAGACGATGTCGGACTTGCCCACGCCTGGCCCGGACAGCAGCAGGACGCTATGCCGGTGGGCCATGCACTGGATGATCGCGCGCGCCTGCGCCAGGGTGACGGTTTCGACCCACGACTGCTGAACCATGAAAGGATGCCCTCGGGGAGCGCGCTCGGCATCCGCCAGGCGATCGCTTTTCCTCGGCCTGCAGAGCGTATCCCATTATACGCTCCGCGGGAAAGGGCTCTGAAAGCTGACGCGGTGCGCTCAATTGGCGGTGCTGGAGACCTGGCCCACGGGCGGCAACGTGATGGCTTCTTCTCCCCCTCTCCCACAAGGGGAGAGGGGGAAATGCCCAGTGCAACCGCGCCCCGGCGCGTAGCCCGGGTCGCGCCGGGGGCGGGTTCGGGGCCTTACTCCGGCAGCTCCCACACGCGCACCGTCCGGTCCGTGCCGCCGGAAATGGCGCGGCGCCCGGCGACCGACGTCGCCAGGCAGGTGACGCCGCCGACGTGCCCCTCGAAGGAGCACAGCTCCCAGCCGCCCTCCAGATCCCAGAGGCGCAGCGTCTGGTCCTGGCTGGCGGACAGCACGCGCTGGCCGCCCCGGGTGAAGGCGACGGCGGTCACCATCTGGCGGTGGCCCTGCAGGCGGCGCAGCTCGCGGCCAGTCTCGACCTCCCACAGGCGTGCGAGCGTGTCGAAGTGGCCGGACACCGCGTGCTGCCCGTCCGGCGCGAACGCGGCGCTGAGGACCAGGCCGCGCGGGACCGTGAACTGACGCAGCTCCTCTCCGTTGCGGAGGCTCCACAGCCGCAGCGTCTGGTCGCGGCCGGCCGACAGCACCTGCGTCCCGTCCGGCGAGACCGCCACCCCCGCCACGCCGTTGGTGTGGCGCGCGAAGCGGCGCAGCTCCCGCCCGCTCTGCACGTCCCAGACGCGCACACTGCGGTCGTCCGCCCCGGAGACGACACAGCTGCCGTCCGGCGCGAACGCCACCGACTTCACCGCGTCGGTGTGGCCGCTGAAGCGCGCCCGCTCGGTTCCGTCCAGGCTCCACAAACGCAGCCCCACCCCGCTCGCCGACAGGAAGTGCTTGCCGTCCGGCGCGAACGCCAGGCCACGTACCTCCTGCGGCTGCTCGGGCAGGGTGCGCACCTCGCGCCCCGTCTCGACCTCCCAGATGCGAATGGTTCGGTCCTTGCCGCCGGACAGGGCCAGCTGGCCGTCCGGCGAGAGAGCGACGGCCCAGACGGCTTCGCGGTGGCCGTTCAGCCGCCGCACCTCCTTCCGCACGGCTGGTGGGGCGGTCGTGGCGACGTGGCCGCCGCGGGCCGCCTGCTCCAGCGCTGCGGCCACATCAGCGGGGGTGCGGTAGCGGTCCGCCGGCTTCTTCGCCAACAACCGCCGCACCACTCCGACGACTGCCGGCGGCACCTCCGGACGCAGCTGATCGACAGCCGGCGGGGTCTTGAACCGCTGCCGGTCCAGCTTCTGGATCAGGGTGCCGCCGGGGAACGGCACCTGGCCCGTCAGCAGCGCGTAGAAGGTGCAGCCGAGACTGTACAGGTCGGCCCGGATGTCGGCCCCGCGCGGATCCTCGAGTTGCTCCGGCGCGATGAAGTCCGCCGTACCGATGACGGCGCCGTCGTGGGTCAACGTGGTGAGCGACTCGACCGGCGACTCGTCAAGCCGGTAGAGCTTGGCGACCCCGAGGTCGAGAATCTTCACCAGGGCCGGTATCCCGACTTCCGTCGGTCGGGCGATCATCAGGTTACTCGGCTTGATGTCGCGGTGGACCAGCCCCTGCTCGTGGATGTGCTGGAGGCCGAGGGCTGCCTGCCGCACGTACTCGCACGCGGACTCGATCGGTAGCGGCGTCGCCTGGTCGAGCAGCTTCTGCAGAGTGACGCCATCCACGAACTCCATGACGAGGTAGTTCGTCTCCCCGGAGTGGTCGGCGTCGTAGATGCGCACGACGTTCGGATGGGCGACCCGGGCAGCGGCCAGCGCCTCGCGGCGGAACCGGGCGACGGATTCGGTGTGGATCAGCCGGTCGTTACGGATCACCTTCACGGCGACGGTGCGGTTGCGGGCCAGGTCGCGGGCCTTGTAAACGATGCCCATGCCGCCGTGCCCCAGCTCGCCGATGATCTCGTACCCAGGTACAGTCGGTCGCGGCTGGTCGTGGCCGGGGAGCGCAGGGAGGGGTAGGCGGGAACTGCGGTCCGCGACGGTCGAGCCGGCGACGGAGAGGTCGCCGACCTGCTCGCTCCCCGATCCGGGCGGGGCGGGGCAAGCGCCGGAGTCGGCAAGGGTGCCGCACACGGGGCAGATCGCGTCCGCGTCCCTACCGGAAGCAGGGCTCTCGGCAGCCACCTCCCAGCGGTGGCCGTTCGGACAGCTGAACACCCTGGGCATTCACGTTCCCCTGGCAGACGAGCCCAACGGGCGCGCGGCGCGAGACCGCAACGGCGGGCAGCACAATGATATAACGGCGCCCGGAAGCGAACAAGGCGTCGGTGAAAGCCCCCACGGGTTGCGCTCCCCGTGGGCTTTATCGAAGTTCTCCTCGGGAGTGCGAAGGGCCGGCGTCGGCGAACTGGTGGGCCTCACCACCTCGCCGATGCCGGCCCTGTTATCCGTGTGGATGGACCCGCGGCGTCAATCCTCGTCCTCGTCGTCGAGGAGGAAGCGGCCCGGGTCAAATCCCTTCTGCGGCGCGCCGCTCCTGGAGTCGCGGCGCGGGCGGACGAGGCCGGCCTTCTCCAGCAGCGACTGGCTCATCGGATCGTCTTCCATCATCTCTTCCATCACCCGCTTGCCCATCTGGGGGGTGTACTCAATGGTGTAGGTGCGCTTGGCGATGGTGATGGTATCGCCCGGCTGCAGGAACTTCTTCGGCACGCGCACGCCGTTCACCTTGATGCCGTTGGTGCTGTTCAGGTCGCGGATCCACCAGCAGCCGTCGCGGAAGCTTAGCTCGCAGTGCAGCCCCGACACGTTCGGCAGCCGCAGGCAGATGTCGCACGATTCGCGCCGGCCCACCGTCAGGGTTTCGCGGATGAGCGGGATCGAATCGCCGCCGCCGATCGGGATGAGTTCGCCCTTCGGTTCTGTACTCATGCGTTCTCTCGCTGGCCAGGAGAAATGATAAATGACTCGGCCCACGACACCCCGCACGAATGGCGAGGGGTGAATGCGTCTATCATAAACCGCCGGTTCGTCGGAGTCCAGCGCGAGCACGGTCGCAAAGGGCGACCGGGCAAGGCCGGAGGACCGTCCCAGGCCGCACTACCGCAACTCCTCGACCAGCCGGCACGCGCAGGACGCGCCGAGGAGGATGCCGAGTTTCCGCCCACCCGTCCCCAGCCAGGTTCGGGTGCCGAGTTGCTGGAAGAATGGGCCGCCGGGCGTGTACGGTCGGCGCCCCCAGAGACGCCGAACGGGTTCCTCCGTCAGCCCCAGGGCAGCGGCCCTGGCCCGCGTTGCGCGGTCGTGGTCCTCGGTGTACTCCGGCTCGGCCGTCCCGTCGCTAAAGTAGGTGGTGCCGGGGTCGCGGACGAAGGCGATGGCCTGACGGCCGCGCGCGACCGGGCGGATTCGCCCCGCGCGTTCGCCCGGGAACAGGAACGCCGCGCCTGCCCTGGCGCGGATACTCAGGGTGGGGAGGAAGCGGTCGGACCAGACACCGGCGGCGACGTACACCCACCCCTCGTAACGACGCCCGCCCGCCTCCAGCCACCCGTCCCCGACCGCCGTCACCTGCGTGCGGACCGGGGCCGCCTCCAGGATCTGGCCGAGGGGGACGAACAGGAACACTTCCGGCCGGCCGTTGTCGTGGCTGAGGGTGACGTGCCCGATGTCGTACAGACGTTCCAGCACCGGGAGGGCGCGGTGGTAGTGTTCTGCCAGCTGTCGGCCCGCCCACTCCTCCTTGAACAGACCGGCCGCGGCGGGTGAGGCGGCCCCGTCCAGGCCGGCGTCGAAGACAAGCGCCTCGATCCCTTTCATTCGGGCATGGGCCGCCGCCAGGGAGCCAAACAGTCCACCCCCCACTACCAGCAGAGTCGGCATGACGCGAGATTCTCCGTCCGGACTAACGGTGCAAACGCCGAGCGGCGCGGCAGGGAACCTGCCGGTAATTGTATCACCGGCGGATCCCCCGCGCGGCCGGAACTTTTCTCCCGTCGGGGAGTCTCAAACTCCAGGGGGGCCTGCATTGTCCGCCACGTCCGCCCGGAACCGTCGATCAGGGGAGGAACCGTATGCGTGCGTTCATGGGGATGTGTACGATCGTTGGCGTCGTGAGTATCGGCTCGCTCGACGCCGGCGGCACGAAGCGGGTTGACGTGCCGAAGTTGATCGGGGAGCTGAAGAACAGCAAGAACGCCAGCGCCCGCGCCGCCGCTGCCGCCGAGATCGGCCGCTACGGCTCGCTGAGCGGCCCGGCCGTCAAGGACGCGATCGAACCGCTGCTGCTCGCCCTGAAGAATGACGAGAGTGCGGACGTCCGCCGGGCGGCCGCCAAGGCGCTCGGCGACATTGCCCCCGAGCCGATGAAGACCGTGCCCGCCCTCATCGACGCCCTCAAGGACAGGGCGGTCGGGGTCAAGACGGCTGCGGCGGTGGCGCTCGGCCAGTACGGGCCGGACGCCCGGCCCGCCATCCCGGCGCTGCGCGAGCTGGCCAAGGACAAGAGCAACAAGAAAACCAGCAAGATCGCCCAGGGGGCGCTCAAGATGATCGGCGGCAAGAAAAAGAAGGGGTAAGCGCAGCGAAACGCCACGGGCGGCGCCCCGTGGGCCAGGTCTCTGGGAACCTGGCTACGGGACGCCGCCCGTGGGCTTTACCGGCACCCGCGTCAGACGTACTGGCCCTCGACGGCGGACGGGATGACCTGCGGTTCTGCCACGGGCAGGGTGACCATCTCGACCCGGCGCGGCGGCAGACCCTGCATCTTCTTGACCGGACCCCTGAGCAGGCTGCGGAACCAGCCCCACCCCTTCGCGATCGACCGGAACAGACCGACGTTCCCATACGCCTGCCACAACAGGCGCACATCCCACAGCGGATCCTTCCACTTCACCAGCGCCTTGACGAAGTTTACCGGATTATAGAAGCTCGCGTAGGCCAGCCAGATGTTCAGTTGCTTGCGCCACGGCTGCGGATCCTCGGTGGCGATGCAGTGGTTGCCGTCGTACTGGTAGTCCTCGATCTTGTGGTCCCCGGCCTGCCCGATCACCAGGCCGTTGTTGTACGTCTCCTCGTAGCCCTTGCTCCCGACCGAGGGCGTCAGAATCGTCACCTGGACACTCACCGCCCCGGCCTTGCGCAGGAACCGCACCTGGTTCAGCAGACCGTACAGGTTGCCGCGCGACGACAGCGGCTGGCCGTCGTGGTGCATCATCATCGGCATCGGGGCGATGTCGTGGTGCAGGAGGAGTTGGAACAACTTCGCCGTCTTTTCCGGGCTCTGGCCCTTCTTGATCAACTCCGCCGTCATGTCCTCGATCCCGAACCAGATCGCCCGCAGCCCGCCGTCCCGGCACATCGGCAGCAGATCCTGGTTCTTGAACACGTCGAACTCGGTCGCCTCGGTGCCGAAGAAGATCGTGTCCCGGAACGGCTTGCCGCGGACCTTGCTCTTCGAGAGAACCTCGAACGTCTCCTGCACCGTCTCGCGGTTGTTGAAGAAGTTGTCGTCCGTCCCGAACAGGGTCGCGATGCCGGTCTGCTCGGCGATGTCCTTCATCTCGTCGCGCAGCCGCTGCGGGCTCTTGAACCGGAACGTGAACTGGTTGTACGCCGGGATCGGGCAGTACGGGCAGTGGAACTTGCACCCGTGCGTCGTCACCAGCGAGACGATGCGCGCGTAGCGGTGAAGCCCCGCGGCCGGGATCGGGCGGGCCGACAGGGTCCGGCGGCGGTGCGGCGGCTCGATCAGGCCCATGCTCACCAGCGGGTGCGGCAGCTCGTCCAGATCCTGGACCATGCGCTGGATGCCGGTGTTGATCAGCCGCGTCACCGGCGCCTTCTCGTCTCCCTCGACGTAGACCAGGCCGGGGATGTCGTCGAGCAGGCCAGATCGGCGCATGCGGTGGAACGTCCGGCGCAGGTGCTCGCCGCGTGCCCGCGACTCCATCAGCCGATCGAGAAGTTCCAGCGCCACATACTCCTCGCCCGTCACGGCGACGTCGGCGCTGCACGCGCCGTTGGGACCGAGGGCGAAGAAGTCCCACGGTTCGTAGATCGCCTTGGCCCCGCCGGCGAGGATGAACGGCCGATCGTCGCCGAGCCGGTGCGCGTCGGCGATCATCTGGCAGGCGCTGGCCGAGTGGATCTGCATGCTGGAGACGAACAGCATCTCCGGCACGGCGCCGTCGAGCCGCGCCTCGCTCGGCCGGAAGTTCGGGTTCCACTGGCGCAGGACGATGCGCTGGCGGGTGAACCCGGCGCTGTGCAGCGCGGCCGCGATGGCGCGCGGGCCGGCCGGCAGCAGGCTCTTGTCGAGGAAGAGGAACGGCCCGAGACGTGTGCGGTGGTCGAAGGCGTAGCAGACGAGGGTCGGGATGTGGGCGTTGGCGGGGTTGTCGCGGAGACGGCGTTCGAGGGCCGTGTACTGACCGGGTCGGGTGTAACGGTCGTTTTTGGGCCTGCTCGGCAATTCCATGAACGCACCTTTCTGATGTTGGCATCCTCCGCGTGGTGCCGGTCCGCAAGAAACGGTCGGACTGCGGGCGGCGCACGCGAAACGCGGAGGCCGTTGTTCCTGTCGGTCGTGTCGCTGAAAAGGTAAGGATGCGCTAAGTTCTGTCAAGACCACAAAACAAGTGACGGCTGTCTCACAAGGAGGGAAAGCCCTCGGGCGACGTCCCGTGGGTGAAGTCTCCAACCCTCCCCCACAGGACGCCACCCGTGGGCTTTCCGTCTCTCGTTAAGCCCTTTACGCCGCCAGCGGCACATGCGCGATGGGCCGAGGCGCCTGGCCCGTCAGGATCCAGTTTTCCGCCGCCGCCGTGGCCGCCGCCAGCCGCTCCTCCAGGCATTGCCGGTACTCTTCTAGCAAACCGCGCGCCGCGTGCGGCGGCACGAGGACGGGGTGGTCGGTAACGCAGGCCGCGCGCGACCGGAGGCGCGGCACGGCGAAGCGGTCCCAGCTCTTCATCCGCCACGGGCGGTCATACGCGAAACCTGCCGGAACGATCGGCATGTGCAGGTAGGACGACAGGGCGATGACGCCGAGCTGGACGCGCCGGCGCGGGCCGCGCGGCCCGTCGGGGGTGATGCCCAGGTGAGAACTTCCATTCAGCGTGAGGAGGCGCAGCAGCGCCTGGACGCCGCCGCGCGTGGTCGAGCCGCGGATCGTCTTGAACCCGAGGCGCTGGATAATGTTGGCGATCAGCTGCCCGTCAGCGTGCTGGCTAATCAGGACGTGGGCGTTCACCCCGCTGAAGCGCAGCGCCGGCAGGAGCAGGTTCTCGTGCCAGAAGGCGTAGATGCAGTGCCGGAGGTGGGGCAGCCGCGGGTCGAGGTCCGGGCCAAGCGGGCAGTACTGGTAGCGGAGGGTGCGCAGCCAGCCGCGCAACAGCCACGCCCCCGCGAACCCCGCGGCCTTGATGAACAGGGGGTGGCGGATCTTCATGCGGCAATTCCTTTCTGGGGCGCGCAGCGCCTCCGGCGGCCCGTCGCAGGCTCCTCCTATAGCACATCCCCGCTTTCCCGTGCCAGCCCAACCCGCCCGGTTCGCCTGCTGCTCACAGCAGCAGGTCGCGCAGCCCGCGCAGGCCGACCTCCTCGCGCGACAGGAACGGCTCGCCGTACCCCGCGCCGATCAGCCACCCCCAGTATCGGGCGCGCTCACGCAGTTCGTCGAGGAACGCCGGCCGCCCCTGGACGAACTGGGAGTGGTAGCATGCCAGCGCCCGCAGCTTCTGCTCGTGGTGGGCGGTCACGTCGAGGACGAACGACGGCTTGACGTGCAGGCGCAGGTGAACGCTGAAGTAGTAGAGGATACGCGGCGGGTAGAACGGCTCGCCGGGCATGTCCGTCTTCGTCAACTTGGCCCAGAACCGGGCCGCATCGACGAGCGCGCTCGCCTGGACGTGATCCGGATGGGCGTCCTCCCAGTAGGGGGCCAGGACGCAGCGCGGCCGCAACTCTCGGAGAACGACCGCGAGTTGGCGCCGGCTGTCGAGGTCCGCCAGCAACGCGCGGTTGGTCAGCCCCAGGTTGCCGCGCCAGTCCAGGCCAAGGGCAGCGGTGGCCGCCGCCGTCTCGTCCTGCCGGATCGCGGGGCTGCCGAACGGCGTCGGCTCGCCATCGGTCAAATCGAGGACGCCGACGGCGGCCCCCTGTGCCTTGAGCAGCAGGATGGTCCCGCCCACCCCCAGTTCGGCGTCATCGGGGTGCGGGGCGACGACGAGGTAATCGAGGTCTGCCATCTCTCCACTCTCCGGGCGGTCGGTGCCCAACGGATTGTTGGAAAGCCTACAGGTGGCGCCCCGTGGGCCACGTCCCGCGCACTTCCCCCACGGGCCACGAACCGTGACTTTCCAGGCGCTGGTGTGAAACTGGGGAATCGGGGAAAACTTTAGGGCACAGCACCTTGATTTCCCTCGCGCGGTTGCCTACGATTGCCCACATTATTATCGAATTCCGGGCCGTCCCGACCTCCCCCCTTTTGTCGGCCGGGTAGCGGCGCGGAATGATTGCCGGTTTCTCTTCAATGGGTCCGGTTTTGCTCCCTCCCAGGGTGACGGCAGGGCAGCAGGCCGGGAGACAGGGGGCCGGGTCAGTTGACCCGTCCCATGCGGCCACCAACCTACCCAGATCGCCAGCGCCGGTGGCTCAGAGAGCATCGAGAACGGCATGGCCAAAACAACTGCACCCTCGAGCACCAAAGGCGCGGTCACATCGAAGCGGGCGGGGCGGCTGTACCGACTGCTCGTGCTCCTCGGCGGTAAACCGCAGACCCGCGCCGCGCTGATCAAGCGCCTGAAGCTCAACCTGCGCGGGTTCTACCGCGACCTGGTGTCGCTCCGCGCACTGGGGGTGGTCGTCCACCTCACCGAGGGCCGGTACGCCCTGGAGGGGACGCTGGATGAAGCCCTTGACCAGCTGCCGTTCCCGGATCCCGGGCTGACGTGGAGCGAAGCGCTGGCTCTGGCGAAGGGCCGGACCGCTGCCCACCGCAAGCTCAAGGCGCAAATCGACACCCTCAGCAAGTGAGCGCGTGGCCCCCGCCCGGTGCCGCGCTCGCGGCCGACGCGCCGGTTCGGTAAAGGGTGAAACCTCCGCCCGCTCCTCCGTTCCGGGGCGGGATCCGCCAGACCGCAAACGGCAAGAGGAGAAGTCAAGGGAGCCGGTATCAGGGGGTCTTCGGAGACTTCTCCCGGGAGGCCGGTTCCGTCTTCCGATACCAGGCCGGGGTGCCGAACCAGTCGTGCATTTCCCGCTCGAAGGGGGTGACCACCCCCGGCGGTTCGGGGAACTGGCCGCGGTCGCCGGTCTCCGTGATCCACACGTCCAGCGCCGCTCGCAATCGCAGAAGCGCCTCGCGGTGGGCCGGTTCCCGGGAGCCGGCCAGGTTCTCGATCTCGAAGGGGTCCGCTTTCGTGTCGAACAGCTCCTCGTCGGGGAGGCGCGGGGCCACCAGCGCCAGGGCCGGCCCCTTCAACTTGCCCTCGGCGTGCAGGCGGCGGACGAGGGGCATTACCAGGAAGCACTTCTCGCGGTAGCGGTTGAGGGCGGCGAGGGATTGCCCCGGCATGAAGTTGCGGTTGTAGCGATACCGCTCGTCGCGCACCGACCGGATGCGGTTGACCGTCTCGTCGATTCGGTCGCGGGCGCTGAAGGCGTACCGGCGCGGCGGGTCAGCGTTCTTGCCGAGGAAGATGCGGCTCTGCATCAGTGGCGGACGCTTCAGCCCCGCCAGGTCCAGGGTCGTGGCCGTCAGGTCGAGCAGGCTAATCACCTGCTCGTTCACGATGCCCGGCCGGCAACCGGCCGGCGCCGGGAAGTTCCGCGGCCACCGGATGATTAGCGGCACGCGCAGCCCGCTATCGTAGCACCAGTGGATGCCGCGCACGTCGAGCCGGCCGTTGTCGGCAAAGAAGACGACGATGGTGTCGTCTTCCAGCCCGTCGGCCTTCAGCGCGTCGAGGATCCGGCCGACGCGCACGTCCACGCCAGACACCGAGTTCAGGTAGCGGACCCACTCCTCGCGGGCGACCGGGTGGTCGGGGAAATACGGCGGCGGCGTCACCTCGTTCGGTTTGGCGATCTGCGGGTGTTCGCTCTCGCCCACCCACTCGACGCGCGTCTTCTTCGCTGTTTTGCGGTCGTAGATATCGTACTCAACCTCTGGCGTGCTGATCATCGCGAAGAACGGCTGCTTGCGGCGCAGGTCGGCCCAGCGGTCTGACTGGAAGATCGGCCCCTCGTTGACGAAGTTCAGGTCGAGCTTCACCGTGCCGACGAGCCAGCGCAGGATCCGGCCGATGTTGAACGTGGCGTAGCCCGCGTCCTGGAGCCAGTGCGTCACCGGCCGCACGCCCGGCGGCAGCCGGAACTGATCGCTGCGGTGCGAGCGCATGGGGTGCGTGTCGGTCGTCGTCTGATACATGCCGACCATGAACGCGGATCGGCTGGGCGCACAGACGGGCGCAGTGGCGAAGACGCGCGTGAACCGGACGCCCTGAGCCGCGAGGCGATCCAGGTGGGACGTGCGGACGTGTTTGGCCCCGTAACAGCCGAGGTCCAGGTCGATGTTCTCCGCGACGATCCACAGGATGTTCGGGCGGCGCGGGGGCACTTTCGGCTGGTCGCCCGCCCACGACCCCACCGGGGCCAGGGAGAGAAGCAGCGCCAGGCAGAGAAGGTGGAGAGCGCGCGGGCCGGAGATCTTCCGGAACCAGGGGCCGAACGGTGTGCAAGAAGCCATCTGAACCACCTCCAAACGCGGCCCCGCGCGCTCGCGCTCGCGGCTGGTAACCACCTCACCTGCAAGCGGCCACTACTTGCCGTCCTTCTGCCCGATGCAGTAGAGCCATTCCTGGCGGTTGGCGCCGACGGCGCGCAGATACAGGCGCCCGCCGCACGCCACGGGGGACGCGAACGCCTGCTTGCCGAGCTGGTTCTCCGCGACCATCTCCAGCCGCTTCGGGTCGGCGCGAAATACGTGCGTCTTGCCCGTCTCGCCGGGGACGAGGATGTGCTCGCCGACCAGGATCGGGGAGGCGCTGAAGGCCGAGCTGCTCAGCCGATCCTTCCACAGCTGCTCTCCCGTCGCGGCGCTGAGGCAGAGGACGACGCCGTTATCCAGGACCGAGTAGAGGTGGCCCCGGTGAACGAGCTGTGACGGGACGAAGTCCCCCGCCTTGACGCGCCAGACCACCTCGGGGGCGCCCGCCGCGCGAATGCAGAGGGTTTCCTTCGCGGGGAAACCGCCGGTGGCGAAGACGCGGTCGCCCTCGGCGATGACGGTGCTGACGCACTCGACGCTGGTTCCCTTGACGGACCAGAGCTGTTTGCCGGTGGCCGGGTCATAGCTCGCGACCTGCTCGGCCCCGGAGATGAACAGCTGGTCCTTGCCGCCCACCTGGAGGACCACGGGAGAGGCGTAGGTCGGGGCACTGGGCCGGGTGGTTTCCCAGAGGAGCTTGCCGCTGCAGAGGTCGAGCGCATGCAGTCCGCCGCCGCCCTTGTGGTCCGTCGCCACGATCAACGTCGAGCGGTGGATAACGGGGGATGCGGAATATCCCCAGTGGGAGACGAAGCCGCCGACCTTCTTCTGCCAGACCTGGTTGCCGGACAGATCCAGCGCTGTCGTCCAGATGTCGCTGCCGTTGTGGAAGACGGCGTAGACACGCTCGCCGTCGCAGGCGAGCGTGGGAGTGGCCCGCGTGTTCTTCTTGTGCAGGCGGCCTTCCGGCCCTCCCGCGTGGACGTCCTTCCGCCACCGTTCCTTGCCGGTGGCGCGGTCGTAACAGAGGACCGTTTGGAGGTTGCGCTGCTCGTCGGCGGTGGTCAGGAGAACGTTTGCGCCCACCACAATGGGGGAGGAATGACCGCGACCCGGGACCGGCGCCTTCCAGACGACATTCTTCGTCTCCGACCACTCCAGGACGATCGGCTGATTGTCGGCGACGCCGTTGCGGTTCGGGCCGCGCCACCACGGCCAGTCGCCGGACTTCTCCGGAGTCGAACCGACCTGCGTCCGGGAGGCCGAGCTTCCCAGCAACAGGACCGCAAGCGTCAGGATCCAAACGGGAGTACTTTTCATCGAGTTCACCTTGCGAAAGCGGTCAGCGGCAGGGGTGGTTAGGCGACCGGCACCTGTTCTTCTCCCCTCCCCCCTTGTGGGGGAGGGGGGAAAGAACGGTCCTCGCGCTTAGCGGTCCTTTGGGCTCAGGTAGGCTGCAACGTTATCGCGGGCGCCGCGCGGGTACAGGCGCTCGGCCGGCGTCGGGTTCACGACCAGCTCGAAAGCGATGCCGAGCGGGTACGGCCCCCGGCGCGGGGTGACGACGCCGTTGGCGTCCGTCGGCAGGCCCGAGGCAGTCCCCAGGGCAACCAGGTCGAAGCGCGTGAACGCCTTGCCAGTGCGATCGTACTCCAGATAACCGAGGAGGGCCGGTTTGTAGAACGCGATCCCGTCGCGGCCCCGCTGCTCCAGCCTGGCGCTGCCCTCCAGCCGCAGGGTGATTTTCTCCGCCGTGACGTGCTGCACGGTCAGCGTCAGGCGCCCGGCGCCCGCCTTCGACCGGGTGAAGGCCGCCCCCTCGGAGAACCCGCGGCACGGATCGAGATGGTAACGGAACAGCCGCAGGGCGAACGACGCGGGGACGGGTTGGAGGCTTTCCGGCTTCGGCGCGGCGGGCACCAGTGCCTGCCACTCCTCCTTCGGGATCCACATGAAGTCGTTCTGCGCCGTGCCGAAGCGCTCGACCGCCGCCTTGCTCGACCCGGGCAGATAATCGTTCGCGACGACGTAGCGCAGCGCCCTGTCTTCCGTCCAGCCGAGGTGGCGGTTGAACACCCGGATGACCAGCGCTCCCTGCGGTAGGACCAGGGCGGCTCGCTTCGGATCGACGGCCGCCCGCTGCACCTTGACGGCCCCCGGGGTGCGCTCGGCGTCGGGCAGAGTGTCCCACGCCTTGAGCTTCGTCGCGAGCCACTTCTCCAGCCCGACCCCGGGACCGCTGTATGGCCCCAGCGCCTTGCCGCTGGCGGTCACCACGCAGACCGACCCGGACGCCGTGACCGTGACGCATTGGGTGGCGCGGACGAAATCGCCGTCGGCGTCCTTGTACTGGCCACGCTCCTTGCGCGCGTCGAGGGCGACGCAGACGAACCGCTCCCTGAGCACCTTGACGACCGCCTCGGTCCAGATGGCTGGCGCACGGCCAGCGGACGCGGCCGCTCAGCAAACCCCGATCGGAGGCCCGCCGGCGCCGGCCCAGACGAAGATCGGTTTGCCCTCCTTTGCCGCCTGCTCGCGGGCCTCGGTGATCGCGAGCTTCCACGGGATTTGCCAGAAGCGCTGCTCGCCGGGCTGCACGCGGATCATCCGGCGGAGTCGGTCGAACTGGTCCGGGGCGATGGTCCGAGGTTCATCCGCACGGGCTGCCGCGGCGAACAGGGCAGCCGCGAACGGTAGCACGACCAGTAAGCGAGGAGCTTTCATCGCAGTTCCCTTGTGGAGAGTGCGGGCGGCCTGCGTGGGGAGCAACGTGACACCGCAGGCGTGCCGGGCACGAACGCGGCCGCGCTACCGGCACACCTGCGGTGGGTCTCTTCACCCACTCTACCCGGCCTCCCCCGTGATGCAACAGCAGGCCGCCCTGTTACCAGGGATTTGTCATTTGGGGAAACCAGGCTCGGCAGGCGGCGCTGCTCTCCTGCGCGGCCCGGTTGATGCTGCCCGGTTGTCTTCCCCCCTCTCCCCTCGTGGGAGAGGAGGGCAGGGGGGTGAGGGGGAAGAAGCCCCCGCACCTCCCTGCCCCCCTCTCCCCCGAGGGGAGAGGGGGAAAAGCAGACTGCCACTCCCGGACCGCCCCTTGCCGGCCGGGCGCCGCCGCCGACAATGACGGCCACCGACTCACACCGCGGAGGAACGCCATGCGCTGGATCAACCTGCTGGGGGCCGTGCTCGTCGTTCTGACCTTTACCCCCGCCGGGCGAGCGGGCGCGGCCCGCAAGCCGAACATCATTCTCATCATGGCCGACGACCTCGGCTATGCGGAACTCGGGTGCTACGGATCGAAGAAGATCAGGACGCCGAACCTCGACCGGATGGCGGCCGGCGGGCTGCGCTTCACCCAGTTCTACGCCGGCAGTCCGGTGTGCGCCCCGTCGCGCTGCGTACTGATGACGGGCCAGCACGCCGGCCATGCGTACATCCGCAGCAACACCGAGGTTCGCCCGGAGGGGCAGCGACCGCTGCCCGAAGGCACGGCCACCCTCGCCAGCCTCCTGCGTCTGGCCGGTTACGCGACCGGCGCCGTCGGCAAGTGGGGGCTCGGTCCGCCGGGATCCAGCGGCGACCCGAACAAGCTAGGCTTCGACCTCTTCTTCGGGTACAACTGCCAGCGCCACGCCCACAACCACTATCCAAGCTACCTCTGGCGCAACGACAAACGGGTCACCCTGGAGGGCAACAACGACGGGGTGACGGGCAAGCAGTACGCCCACGATCTATTCGAGAAGGAGGCGCTCGGCTTCATCCGCCAGCACCGGGACCGGCCGTTCTTCCTGTACCTGCCGTTCACGATCCCGCACGTTGCGCTGCAGGTGCCGGAAGACTCGCTCGCTGAGTACAAGGGCAAGTGGGACGACCCGCCGTACAAGGGCGGCAAGGGCTACCTGCCGCACCCGCACCCGCGCGCCGCCTACGCCGCCATGATCGCGCGCATGGACCGGACCGTCAGCCGCATCCTCGACCTGCTCCGCGACCTGGGGCTGGAGGAAAACACCCTCGTTCTGTTCACCAGCGACAACGGGCCGACGCACGGCGGGGTTGGCGGTTCGGACTCGGTGTTCTTTGCGTCCGCCGGCCTGCTGCGCGGCCTCAAGGGGAGCCTGTTCGAGGGGGGGGTGCGGGTGCCGCTCATCGTCTACTGGCCGGGGCGGACGGCGCCGGGGCGGACGAACGACGTGCCGTTCGTTTCCTACGACGTGCTGCCGACGCTGTGCGCCGCCGCCGGCGCGAAGGTGCCGGCCGACGTGGACGGCATCAGTTGCCTGCCGACGATCCTGGGGAAGGGCGAGCAGAAGCGGCACGCGTTTCTGTACTGGGAGTTCCACGGCTACGGCGGGTGGCAGGCGGTGCGCCTGGGCGACTGGAAGGGCGTCCGCCAGAACCTGCACAAGGGGGACGGCCGCCTGCAACTCTACAACCTCGCCGACGACGTCAGCGAGACGAAGGACGTCGCGGCCCGCCACCCCGACGTGGTCGCGCGCATCGAGCGCATTATGCGGGAGCAGCACACGCCGTCGGCGCTGTACCCATTCAAGACGCTGGACCCGAAGAAGTAAGGGTTCGTGCAGGACTATCTTCGGTGGGACGCCGGTCCCACCGAAGGTAGTCCTGCACGGCCGGTGAGTGCTCCGGGTGGAGGCGCTACCGCCGGCCCCCGATGACCACGTTGGGCCGGACCCCCTGCTTGCGCTCGTATTCCGATACGTGGCTCAAAGTAGTCTTTCTCGGATCGGCGAAGTCCGTAGCCCGAGAGCCGAACCCGGACGCGGGGCGGATGCGGGGCGTGTATACCGACTGGGGCCGTCCCTGCTGGCTCTTGTGATACTTGTTGCCGGCGACCACGGCGCCGCCCACGAGCACCGCCAGGATGAGGAAACACAGTCCCTTGCTCACACCGCTCGTACCCATGTTAACCCCCTCGCCAACGGCACTGCCGGCGACAGGAACCCCACCCTGGAACCGCGTGTCACCGAACGCCGCGCCAAGTGTAGTTCGCGACCGGCCGGCTGGCAAATGACGAGCGGCCGGGTAGGGTAAGGGCCGGCGCAACGAAAAAGCCCCGGAGGCGGGTGACCGCGCTCCGGAGCCCACACACGACAGGGGGACGGCTCACAGGGCCTTCTTGACGGCGTCCTCCAAACTGTTGACCTGCAGGGTGCGGCTGATCACGTTCCCGTCCTTGCCGACGAGGAAGACGGTCGGCAGGCCCATGATCCCGTACTGCGTCGCCAGCGGGCTGCTCAGGCCGGAGGCGTTATCGGCGGCCTGGAACAGGTGGGTCGCCGTCAGCGGGTTCGTCTGGAGGAACCCGGTCGCGGCCTGCGCCGTCTCGTCCAGGTTGACCGTCACGATCTCCAGTCCCTTGGCGCTGTAGGTGCTCTGCAGCTTGCGCAGGGTGGCGACGTCCGGCTGGCAGTCGCGGCAGTAGCTGGCCCAGTAGTAGACGACGACCACCTTGCCGCGCAGCCTGGTGAGGTCGAACGTCTGCCCGGTCAGGGTCGGGCCGCTCAACTCCAGCGCCTTGCCGGTCAGGTCCAGGCGGCGGACGCTGCCCCGGGCCTTGGCGGCGAGGGCGTGGTTCGGGAAGTTGGTGGCGATCTGCTCGTAGTAGCGCTTCGCCTCGTCTTCCTTGCCGCCGAACTCACTACCCATCGCCAGGTGGTGCAGGGCGTCCGGGGCGTCGTCCGCCTTCGGGTACTGCTGGACGAACTTCGCCAGTTCCTCCATCCAGGCACGCTGGACCCTGGGCAGCTCGTCGATGTCCTCGACAAGAGCCCGGCCGAACTTCGCCCACAGCTCGCGGTAGGCGATGTACCCGGTCAAACTGCTCCCGGCGGCCGCCCTGGCGTGCTGCTCGCGCAGCTGCGAGACCTTCTGCAGGGCCGCCTGGTCCTTCTTGTCGCTGCTCTGGGCCCATGTGCTCAGGTTGTCCGCCAGCTGCTTGATCCACACCTCCTTCTGGGTTCCGTCCTTCGTCTTGTCGGCGATCTGCTCGATCAGGGCGACGCGCGCCTGGTAGTACTTCACCAGCTCCGGGCGGTGCCCCGGCGTCTGCGCCGGCGGCGGCGGGGTCTTGTCGAGGGTGCTGAGCTTCTCCATCAGCTGGGCCAGGACGGGGTCGGCGTTCTGCGGCGCCATCTCCGTCGGGCCGGTGTCCAGCCCAGGCCCCTCGATGAGCCGCCACGCCGATCCGACCTTGATCATCGCCCCGGTGTGGAGCCACTCATGCTTCTTGTCGGGGGTCTCGAACAGAACCACTCGGCTCGGCTGCTTGAGGTAATCCTGCTCGGCGCCGCTGGCCTCCTTCGGGATGCAGTGCGGGGCGCCGCTCTCGAGGCGGATGAAGATCGCCTTGTCGGTCAGGTTCGGCAGCTTCTTGATCGTCTCGTTGAACCGGCCCTCGGCGGCGGCCAGCTGCTTGAGGAGCTTGTCCGTCCTGGCGGCCGGGAGTTTCAGGGCGCGCACCTCGGTCTCGGTGATGAGCAGCATCCGCAGGCGGGCGAAGTCGCGCGTCGCGACGGCGTGGAAGACTTCCTGGGCGACCTCGTCGGTGGCGATCCACTTCCACGAGTCGAGCTTACCGTCCTCGTCGGCGTCCACGCCCCACTTCATCCCGCCGGCGTTGAGCCAGCGGTACTGGTCGGCGCGCTCGTTGAGGTTCGTGTCGATCTCGCGGTAGACCTCGGATCCGTCCTTGTAGTACGACCACAGGTCGATTTTCTTGTCGGCGTTGCTGTCGAAGAACCGGCGCACCTTGCGTTTCTGGCTATCAAGGAGAACCCACCCGCTGCTGCCGGGCTGGGCGCCGCGTTCGAGTTCGACCTTGCAGCCGGCCTGTTCGTCCGGCGTGGGAGTGCTGATCTGCACACCCGGTTGCCGTGGTTTGAAACTGAGCATCTGGGCGACGGTCGGCTGGGCCAGCGCGGGGGCGGCGCCCCACAGCAGCAGGCAGCTCGCCAGCATCCCCGATGCGATGCGTGCCTTCCCCATCCCTGTCTCCTTTCGTGCGTGAACACCGGAGCCGGTATGCACTGCTTCTTTTCGGCAGCCGGCACGCCGGTTGTTCACCGCAATGGCGTCAGGACCGGCGCCCCGCGCACGACCGATCCGGGCAGGTAAGGGTGACAAGGTGACGGGGTAGCGGGAAAGAGAAGATATGTAAAGCGCACGGGTAACGTCCCGTGGGCCGGGTTCCCGGCATGGCACCCACGGGACGTTACCCGTGCGCTTTCACTCCCGTTCAGTCTTTCAGGCCAGGATGCGCGCCAGCTCGCGCAGGTCGAGGTTGCCGCCGGTGAGGACGCCAACGACCGTCTTGCCGGCCAGGCGGTCGCGCAGCTGGATGGCGGCGGCGGTCGCGGCGGCTCCGGCCCCCTCGGCGAGGTTGTGGGTGTGCCGCAGCAGCAGGACGATCGCCTCGCGCAGCGCGGCGTCCCCGACGAGCACCATGTCGCGGACGTGCCGGCGCATGAGCGCCAACGTCATCTCCGCCGGAACGCGCGTCGCCATCCCCTCCGCGAACGTGCCGGGCGGGCCGGTTTCGATGGGCCTGCCCGCGCGCCAGGAGAGCGTCACCGCAGGGGCGAGTTCGGACTGCACACCGATCACCTCCGTCTGCGGCCGGCGGGCCGCCGCCACCAGCGCCGTGCCGCAGATGCCGCTTCCGAGCCCGACCGGGACCAGGATCGCGTCCGGGTCGGGGAGATCCTCGAAGATCTCCAGCCCGTAGGTGCCGACGCCCGCGATCAGGTTCGGCTCATTGGCGGAGTGGACGTAGCGCAGCCCCTCGCGCTCGCAGATCGCCTCCGTGTGGACGCGGGCGTCGTCGAAGTCCTGGCCGTGCTCGATGATCTCCGCTCCCAGGGCGCGCATCGCCGCGACCTTGTCCGGGTTGTTGCGCGTCGGCACCACCAGCACGCAGCGCACGCCGAACTGCCGGCAGGCGTAGGCGAGCGACTGGCCGTGGTTGCCGGTCGTGCAGCCGATGATGCCGCGCCGCTGCTGCTCGTCGGACAGGCGCGCGACGAGGTTCAGCCCGCCGCGAACCTTGAACGCCGTCGTCGGCGTGTGGTTCTCGTGCTTGAGGAAGTAGCGGCAGCCGAGGAGTTTCGACAGCGACGGCCACTCGTACAGCGGCGTCGGCTTCAGGTAGCGGTGGACAATTGGCTCGGCGGCGAGCACGTCGGCGTAGGTCGGGAGGTCTGTCATCGCAATCCGGCGGTTAGCGCAGGCTCCGGGGGAACCCCGCGGAACGTCACCCGCGGGCTTTTTCGCCCTTTGGGAAATTACTTCTTCTGCCCGGGCGGCGGGCCAACGACGTAGCCCAGTTTCTGGAGGTGCGCGGCGACGGCATCTCCCGCCCGGGTCGCCTGCTGGGAATCGACACCGGCGCGGGCGATGGCGGCGTACCAGTACTGTTGGCGGTCGCGGGGCGGCAGGTCGGCGGGCTCCAACCCGAACTCCCTGACGGCATCCTTGTCCCACCGAACCTTCTTGAGCCACCCGGACAACTCGCGCCACGTCAAGCCGCTGCACACTGCTGTGCCGTCGGCATGACTGATCTTGCGACCGATCAGAACGTTGCACAGCCCGAGCAGGTGACCTTTGTCCAGACCGTGCCGCGCGAGGTCTTCCAGTAACTCTTGCAGCGCATCCATACGGGGGCCTCCATCGGCATGCCGCTCGACCGCTCCTGGCGCTCCATCACGGCACACCCCTTTGTCAGCCAGCGCCGTTCCACAAGGTTTACCTATCTTACCAGGTTTCCACGCATACCTAAAATCCCGGACTGCGAATCTTCTCCACACTGCCCGACTCGCTAGGTCTGCCCGAATCGCGCGCCTTTCAGTTTCGTGCTGCGCTTCCTGGTGTCCACAGGGGTGATCGCGCTGGCGACCCTTATAATGTTCGTAATGCAGGTGCAAGAAGGATGATGTGCAATGGATTCCTTCAAAGCTCACGGGTAGCGTCCCGTGGGGCAAGTCGCCAACGCTTCCCCCACGGGACGTCCTCCTGCTTGATGTAGCCGTAGATGGGCACCTGGAACACGCCGCCCAGGCTGAAGCGGTTCCGCAACGTGCGCTTGATGCGCGCGGAGGTGTCCTTGTTGGACGATTCGTGCTTGTACGCCTGGAAGATCGCCGCCAACTGCCAGTCGCTCTTGGCCGTGTCCACGTTGTCGTTGATGGTGATCAGCCGGGTGCCGTTGTCCTCGCACGACTCGCAGAACAGGTAGGCGTGCATCCGGCGGAAGATGCGGCCCAGGTCTTCAGAGAGGACGAGATCGAACCTCCGACTCTCGACCAGGCGGGTCGCCTCGACCGACTCCGTCCGATCCAGTCGCTCGCCGTTGCCCTGGCTGGCGATCATGCGCAGGTGGAAGGGCTTGCCGTAGTTGCGGAAGAGCCACTGCCGGAGCAGGGCCTCCTGATCGGCGAGGCTGCGCTCATCCTGGTTCAGCGTGCTGATCCGGGCGATGCCCAGGACTTCGAGGGTTTGCCCGTTGCGTGGCCGCAAGGGCGGGTTGAGATAGGATTGCACTGATGCACCTCCTCGGGTGGAGGTGCCGACATGCCGGCGAGGTTTGGCACAGTGAGCCAATCCTGTTGACCATTCCTGAGAACCCGTGAACGTCGATGGTCGCTGCTGACGGGACGCAAGTTCAGCCCGAACTGGAGGTTACCGTCGTAATCCCCATGCCGGCGGTTACTTGCGATACCCCGCAACCCGAATCCCGCCCTCTCCGCTGGTCTAACAGTAGCAATAAGTTAGGGCAGATACTGGCAACAGCGTCTGCCCTTCTCTCATGCCCATTACACACCGGCGGCTCAATCCTGCCGGAGGCGAATTGCCTTGAACTGCACCGTCATCGACGGGCCGACGTGGACCTGCAGCGCCAGGTGGCCCACGGCCGGCCGTTTCGGGTCGTGGTCCGTCACCTCGCACATGGTCACGCCGTTGATCTTCAGCTTCACCCGCGGACCTTTTACGCTCACCGTGTAGTCGTTCCAGCCGCGGTCACGCACCGCCGCGAGCAACTGCTTCGGGTCGCCCACCGAGCCGACCACCCGCTTCTTGCCGGCGGCGTCGATGACGACCTGCTCGCCGCGCTCGGCGAGGACGTCGCGCTTCTGCCACTCCATCAGCACCCCGGTCCAGCGGTGGTCGGCGGACAGATCGGCCTGCGGCCCGATCAGTGGTTCGCCGGACGGCCGCTTCTCCGCGTGGAAGTAGATGCCGGAGTTGCCGCCGAGCAGTCGGTACTTGAGGCGCAACTCGAAGTCGCGCGGCCGGCCCCCCTTCCAGACGAGGAAGTTGTTGACCTTCAGCCGAGTGTCGGCGGTCGTCGCGCCGGTGATCGCCCCGTCGCGCACCGACCAGATCGTCGGATCGCCCTCCCAGCCGGTCAGGTCGGCGCCGTTGAACAGCGAGACGAAGCCGGGGTCCGACGGTGCCGTCGGCGCGGGCAGATCGCCCGCGGCGAACTGGATGCCGTCGAGGTAGTGGCGCAGCACCGCCGGGTGCCAGTAGATCTCGGTGCGGTGCCCCAGCGCGGTGTAGAACAGCCGACCCTTGCCGACCGCCTTCACCCAGCCGAGGGCGAAGTCGCCGTCGGTGCGGTCGATCCACTTCACCTTCATGTTCGTCGCGGCGGTGTCGAGCGAGGTAAGGACGCGCAACGACTCCCGAGAATAGGGCTCGCGAAACTGGTAAATCTCGTCGGCCAGGCGCAATCCCTTGCCGGCGAAGGCGGCGTTGACCGGGTGTCGCGGGTCGTCGAGCTTGATACCCACCTCCTCGTTCCACGGGTGGCCGGCGTACCGCGCCCCGAACAGGTCGTGGAAGGCCGGCCAGTGCGGGTTGCCGCCGATGGCGAAGTGCAGCGCCGCCAGCCCGCCGCCGCCGCGGACGTAGCCGAGCAGGCTGTCGCGGAGCACACGCTCGACCGCGTCGGCGTCGCGGCCGTGCCGCCGGAACTCGGCGCGGCGCAAATCGTCGGCGGTCGGTGTTATCCACTTCCCGGAGGTGTTGTTGAGGAAAATCGCGTCAAAGTTGCGGATGCGCTCGGGCAGGAAGTGAGCCAGATCCTGGCTGACCACCGGCGTGAACGCCCCCGTTTTGGTCCCGAGGGTACGCAGGGCGTGGGTGCCGTATGGGATGCAGTAGCCCTTGTGCGGGTCGCGGTCCATCAGGTGTGCCGGCGTGACGAAGATTAGCACGCGCCGCGGCTGCTTCGGGGCGACCTGGGGTCGCGCCGGGGCGGCGTCCTCGATCCGTTTCGCCAGGTGCGCCGGAATGTCGTCGGCGCGGCCGCCGGCCGGCAGGGCGGCCGCGGCCACGAGCGCCAGTCGCAGGAGCCTCATAGCGTCCACCCCTTTCGGTACGCGGGGCGCGCCAGAGCGTCGGCCCGCGGGTTGTTGATGAAGCGGCCGGCGACCGGGTCGAACTCCAGGGCACCGTCCAGCTGCGTGGCGATGTTGCCAAGCTGGAGGAACTCCGTCAGCGGCCCGCCGTAGTCGAAGTTCGACAGCGCCGCCGGCCCGCCGCGGCAGGCCGCCAGCCACTCCGCCTCGTGGCCGGGTGATCGAGGAAGAGCATTTTTCAGTTCTCCGATATCCTTGAACTGATCCGCCGGCAGCAGCGTTATCTCGGTATTGTGACCGTTGGCGTGGATCCGCCCCCGGGTGCCGACGACAAGAATGCCGGCGTGGTCCCGCCACCGGCGCTCGCCGCTGTCGCCCCAGTCAAGCCGCCGGCCGAGCAGCCCCTCGATGATCTTGCGGCCGGCGCGCGGGTCGGCGCCGTTGTGCCAGTGGATCGTCACCGCGGGCATGGCGCCGCGGGCGGGGATCTCCCAGCGGACCGTCTCCCAGCGCGGAAACGTCGCGCCGTGGAACGCCGACGCCTCGGCGCGCACACGCAGCGTCCGCGCCGCCGGGCGCTGGGCCGGCGGGAAGGCGTCGGGGCGCCAGAGGGCGTCGAGTCGCAGCGCCTTGAATGCCAGGTTGAGGGAGTGGACGGCCCAGTTGCCCAGCTGGCCGGTGCCGAAGTCGCGCCACGTGTGCCACTGGAGCCAGCGCGGGTGGTACGGCCGGTCCGCCGCCGGACCGAGCCAGAGATCCCAGGCGAGGGTCGGCGGCACGGCCTCCATCCCCTTCGGCGGATCCAGCGGGCCGCGTCCGCCCGCGTCGTTCCAGCCGTGGACCTCGCGAACCTCGCCGATGACGCCGGCCTGGATCAGGGCGACGGCGCGCCGGAACGCGGGCGACGCCGTCCCCTGGTTCCCCAGCTGCGTCGCGACCTTCATCTTCGTCGCCAGCTCGCGCAGCACCCGCGCCTCGTGCAGCGAGTGCGTCAGCGGCTTCTCGCAGTAAACGTGCTTCCCCAGGCGCAGGGCCGCGGCCGCCGCCACGGCGTGCGTGTGGTCCGGCGTGGCGATGACCACGCCGTCGAGCTGCTTGCCGCGCTCGTCGAGCAGGCGGCGAAAGTCGCGGTAGCGCGGCACCTTCGGCAGCTTGCGGTAGGCGTCCGCGGCCCGCACCTCGTTGACGTCGCACAGGGCGACGACGTTGGCGAGCCGCGGCATGGTGTCCACGAACCACTGGCCGCGGCCGCCGACACCGATGAGGGCGACGTTCAGTCGGTCGCGGTCGGCGACGGCCGGTTGCGGCCGCAGGACGGGCAGGGCCGCGGCGCCGGCACCGGCGGCGCGGGCCAGGAAGCGGCGGCGTGTGAACGGTGTGCTCATCAGTGGATCCCTCGGGAGAGAGGAAGCGAGGCGCACCACCGGCGGGGCGCCAGGTGCAGGAGCCAGGGGGATGCGGCGCCGCAGGGGCGTGCGCCTGGGCGAGCGGCCGCTTTTCTTCGCCCCTCTCCTCTCGGGGAAGAGGGGCGATTATTTCCTGCCGCTCACCTTGACGCCCACCGACCGCCGTCGGTGGCTTTGCCAAACCGATTGCCCAGCACCTCCCTTGTCCGCGCACGAGGGTTAGCATATGCCGGCGGTGTCGGAACCGCTTCCCTTCACGGCGTGAGGATGGCCAGACACGCGGACATGGTTCGCGCGCTTGTCGGCGGGGCGGAAGTCTGCGCCGCTATCTAACCCCGTCCCGGCGGTCAGATCCACTGCTCCAGGAACCGTTGGCTCTGCCGCAGGGAACGTTTGCGGGCCTCCAGCGATCCCTCATAGGCGCGGTCCTCCACCTCGATGCAGACCGGGCCGTCATAGCCCGCGTCCGTCAGCAGCGAGAACACCTTTCCCCACTCGACGTCGCCCAGTCCCGGTAGTTTTGGCGTGTGCCACCCCAGGCCGAGGATACCGTGGTCGTACAGCGCGTCCGGGTCGATGCGCGCGTCCTTGGCGTGGAAGTGGACGATCTTCTTGCCGAACTCGCGCAGGCACCGAAGGTAGTCGATGTGCTGCCAGATCAGGTGCGACGGATCGAAGTTCAGGCCCAGCCGGTCGGTCGGGAACTCGGCGAAGAGCCGCCGCCACACCGCCGGCGCGATCGCCAGGTTCTTCCCGCCCGGCCACTCGTCCTTCGAGAAGAGCATCGGACAGTTCTCGATGCCCAGCGTCACGCCGGCGCCCTCGGCGTGACGCACCAGGTCGGCCCAGACCGACCGCAGCAGCGGCCAGTTGTCGTCGATCGACCTCGCCGGATCGCGGCCGATGAAGGTATTGACGACGCCCAGGCCGAGTCGCGGGGCGGCGGTGATGACCTGCTTCAGGTGGTCGGCGGCGACACGACGCTGGTCGGCGTCGGGGCTGAGCGGGTTGGGGTAATAGCCCAGGGCCGAGATGGCGACCCCGTACTTGCGACGCAGTTCGTCCACGCGCGCAACCGCCCGGTCATCGAGGGCGCCGACGTCGATGTGAGTGACACCCGCGTAGCGCCGGTCCGCGCCGCCGCGTGGCCAGCACATCAACTCCACGCAGCCGAAGCCCTCCTCGGCGGCGAAGGCGAACACGTCTTCCAGTCCGAATTCGGGAAAGATGGCGCTGACGAAGCCCAGCTGCATGGGTGCTCCTCCGGTGCTGCGTACCTCCCCGACGGGGGAAGTCCGAACAGGAGTATACGGCGGTCGGCCGGCCTCGTCAGGGTAAATGGAGCCGGGTATCCGGGAAATTCCGGAAAGCGGTCTGGCGCCATTTGCCCGGTCAGCCGGCGCGTGCTAGGGTTGGCGCAAAGACTGGTTTCGCCCCCTGGGAGCTGGTTCATGGTCCGTTCCGAGCGGCCTGCGGCCGAGTGGTTCGCTGAAGCGGCGCGCTGTTACGTGGAAGGGCATCAGGGATGCGCCTGGTGCCGCGGGTCGTACCGGGTATTCCAGCGGCAACGCGGAACCTGGACGGAGTATCACTGCAACGGCTGTGATTTCCGCACCGGCCACGATGCCGCGACGAAGGAGTATTACGCGATTCCGGGCGAGGACGTGCCCGGCATGGCCCCGGTGACGATGCTCGAGCTGTAACTCCGGTCACGGCGCCGGCGTCCCGCGTTGTTGCAGCGCGGCGCCGAACTGCGCGTGGTCGGGGGCGGCGAGCCCCTGCTGCAGCACCTGATGAACGCGCGGCAGGTCGCCAGCGAGCAGGGCCGCCGCGTCGAGCCACAGCCCGGGGAAGATCTCGCTGCGGTAGACGCCCGCCGCGTCCGGCGCCAGGCGGTCGTACTGGCTGCCGCGCAGAACGAACCAGTCAACGGCCCGGTCCAGCACCCGCCAGACGAGATACTCGCGCACCCCGTTCCGACGATAGGCGGTCATCTTTGGCCCGAGGTCGATGCTGACATTGCTGGCCGCCACCTCCGTGACCAGCTCCGGCGCCCCCTCGACATAGCCGTCCGCGTCGATCCTTGCCTGGCCGCCGCGTTTCGGGTCGATGAACAGCGCGGCGTCCGGTTGCGGCTCGTTGTCCAGATCCAGGCGCACGGTGATGTTGTCCCCACCCCGGACGCCGGGGGTGTGAACGCGGTAGACCGCCAGCCAACCCAGCAGGTCGAAGTGCTGTTCACCATGATGTTCGTGACGCACCGGGGAAGGCATGTGGACAACTCCTTCGATCAATTCCGCCTTTTTCCGCTCCGGCATGGCCTCGTAGCGGCGCTCGAACTCTTCGCGCGACAGGCGGTCCCCATTGTCCAGCGGCGGAATGAAAACCGGGGTGTCCGCCGGCACCGGGGTCGCGGAGACGCCGGGCGCGGCTGCGGTGGTGGACATGGCTGAGCCCTCCTCGGGAGAAACCGCCACGGTTCCTGTCCGAGTCCGAAACGTAAGGCGAGAGTCTTTGCCTCGTCCCGCGCTGACGCTTCGGGCCTGGACAGCGGTTTTGTCGTAAAGTCCTTATTCATGTAACGGGCGCACCGCTCAACGGGAGGAGCGGTCCGCCGCGAACGGCGAGCTGACCAGGTGGTGCTGCCAGTGCGCGTCGTCCCGCGCGGGGAAATCGCTGCGGTAGTGGACGCCCCGCGACTCCTCGCGGCGCAGCGCCGCATCGATCATTAGCCGGGCGACGGTGAGCAGGTTCTGCAGCTCCCAGCCGGGCCGGGCATTGAACTCATGGGCGAGCACATACCAGCACCAGAAGGCCACGTTGCGCTGCACCTGCTCCAACCCCGCCCGGTCGCGCACCACGCCCATCGAGCGCACCATCGCGCTGCGGAGCGAGTTGGTGATGTCGGCCACGTCGAGGGCGGCGTCCCGGTCCGGGTCGAACGCCGCTCCTAGCGGCAGGGCGGTGAACGTGTCGGGCGTCCGGGCCGCCTCCGCCGCCGCGCCGCGCCCGCACAGCGCTCCGTACACCAGCCCTTCCAGCAGGCTGTTCGACGCCAGCCGGTTCGCGCCGTGGAGTCCGCTCGACGTCACCTCGCCGGCCGCCCACAGGCCCGGCAGGGTCGTCCGCCCGGCCAAATCCACCGTCACCCCGCCGACCATGTAGTGGGCGCCCGGGCGGATCGGCACGGGGTCGCGCGTGATGTCCAGCCCGAAGCTGCGGCAGACGCGCGCGATCCCCGGGAACCGGCGGCGCACCAGGGCCGGGTCGAGGTGGGACAGGTCGAGGTACACGTTCGGGTGGCGCGTCTCGTCCATGCGCCGGAAGATCGCCTGGGCGACGACGTCGCGCGGAGCCAGTTCGGCGCGCGGGTCCACATCGGTCATGAAGCGCACCCCGTTCCTGTCGCGCAGGTACGCCCCCTCGCCCCGAACCGCCTCGCTGATCAGGTATCGGCTCGACCCGGCGACGTAGAGGACGGTCGGGTGAAACTGCATGAACTCCATGTCGCGCAGCTCGGCGCCGGCCCGGTACGCGGCCGCCATGCCGTCCCCGGTCGCGACCGGCGGGTTGGTCGTTTCCCGGTAGACCATGCCCGCGCCGCCGCTGGCGAGGATCGTTTGCTTGGCCCAGACGAGGAGCTTCCCCTGCCCCGGCCTTGACAGGATCGCTCCGGCGCAGCGGCCCTCGTGGGTCAGCAGGTCGAGGGTGAAGGTGTCGTCCCAGAGGGTCAGGTTCGGGGCCTGGCGGGCGCGTTCGATGATGGCGCGCATCACCTCGTGGCCGGTGGCGTCGCCGAGGGCGTGGACGATGCGCCGGTGGCTGTGGCCGCCCTCGCGCGTCAGGGCGAGTTGCCCGTCCTCCTCGTCGAACTGCGTGCCCCACTGGATCAGGTCGTCGATCTGCCTGGGCGCCTCGCGCACGACCAGTTCGACGACCGCCCGGTCGCACAGCCCGCCACCGGCGCTCAGCGTGTCCTCGATGTGGTTCTCGAAGGCATCCTCCGGCGAGAGGACGGTGGCGATCCCGCCCTGGGCGTAGCTGCTGTTGCTCTGCTGGATGCTGTCCTTGGTCACGACCAGAACGTCCAGCGCAGGCGGCACCTCCAGGGCGGCGCGGAGTCCGGCGATGCCGGCGCCGATGACCAGCACGTCCGTGAAGAAGTGGGGGGTATGTTTGGGGCCGAACTGAATCAGGTAGCGGTGCGGCATGGTGGGGGGGAGTCAGTCAACAACCCACGAGCTGCGGCCCGTGGGCCAGGTGTTTGGCGCTCGGCCCACGGGCCGCAGCCCGTGGGCTTTACTTCCTCAGTCCCTGGTCTTGCCGGTGAAGTTTTGCTGGGCTCGGCGGAACTCGGGCGGCGGCAGAGCCTGGCCGAGGTCGAGCGGGTCGCGCGTCGCGTTCGGTCCCTGGTTGACCGCGCGCGGGGCGACGCTGCCCAGCTGGCCCGGTCCCTTCGCCGGCTGGGGCGGGTCCGCGTCGGCGGCGCGCCGCTCCTGCCGGCGCAGCCACTGCTGGTAAGAACGGGCCTCGGCGAGGAACCGCTCCGCGTCCTTCTTGCTCCAGTTGAGCTTCTCGAGCATCTCCGGCGTCAGCTTCTTGCGCAGGTCTTCGAGCTGCAGGTCGCCGGCGCGCCGGGCGGCGTCGGCGTCAACCGGGTTCGGGTTCACCTCGTCCTGGAAGCCGCTGGAACCCTGGCCGGGAGTGCCGCTGGAGGGGCGGGTGCCACGCTTCGTCGTGCCCTTGCCGTCCGCCACCTGCTTGCCGCCGCCGTCGCCCTTACCCTTGCCGGCGTCGCCCTTCTCCTGCTTGTCGCCGCCTCCCTTTGCCTCGCCGGCGTCCGACTTCGGCCCCTTCGCGCTGTCCCTGGGCTGCGTCTTCGCGACCTGACTGCCAGGTTTCTGCTCCGGCCTGGCCTTGCCGGTTTCGTTCCGCTCTGACTCGCCGGCGTCCTTCAGCGCCTTGTCGGCCGCGCGCTGGACGTTCGGATCCTGCGCCTGGCGGCGAATCCGGTCAAGCTCCTGGGCCGCGCTCTCGCGCTGCTCGGGGCGCTGTAGCTGCTTCTCCAGTTTGGCGACGTCGTCGGCGGTGGCCTTTGGGCGGTCGGCGTCGGCGGTCTGCTTCTCGTCCCCGCCGCGCTCGCCCTTGCCGGCGCCGGCCTGCTGGGCCTGGTCCGGGCTCGCCCGCTTGCCCTCCGCCTGGCCGCCGCCCTTTGCCTGGTTGGGGTCGCCGGTCTTGGCCTGCGCCGTGTCCGTGCCGCCCTGCTGGTTGCCGGGTTCCTTCGTCGCACCCTTCGGTCCAGTGTCCTGCTGACCGCGGACCTGGCCGGGAGCCTGTGGTTGCTGACTGCCCTTCTCGTCGCCGTTCCCCTTCGCCTGGGCGGCGTCGGTTCGCTGGTCGTCCTTGCCCGCGTCGTGGGCCTTGCCGGACTCCTGGCCGTCCTTGGGGCCGTCCCTGGGCCGCGCCTGCGCTTGCTGGGGCTGGCCGTCCTTGCTGCCGTCGTTTTTCGCCGTACCCTGCTGGCCGCCCTTCGCGTCGGGCTGGCCCTCGTTCTTGGCGGTCCCTTCCTGACCCTGCTCCTGTTTCGCTGCCTGACCGGGCTTGCCCGCGCCCTTGGCCTGGCCCTGGTCGCCCTGCTTGCTGCCCGCGTTGTCCTTCTTCTGGCCCGCCTCGCCGTCCTTCGGTTGCTTGTCCTGGTCTCTGGCGTTGCCCGCGCCCTGGCTGCCCTGCTCGGAACCCTTCTCCTTCTCCTGCCCCTTCGGTTCGGACTGGCCGTCGCCCTTACCCTGCCCCTTCTGGTTCTGCTCCTGCTTCTGCTTGTCGAGCTGGTCCTTTAGCTGCTGGGCCTTGTCCTGGAAATCCTTGCGCTGCTGCTCGCGCTCCTTGTCGCGCTGCTCCTGCGTCTTACCCTTGTCCTGCTCGCGCTGGGTCGCGTCCTTGTTGCGCTGCTCCTGCTTCTGGTCCTGCTGCTGCTCGTGCTGCTTCTGCTCCTTCTCCGCCTGCTGGCGCTGCTGGTCCTGCTGCTTCTGGTCCTTGTCGGCGGCGGCGATCTTGACTTCAAATTTCTTGCTCTTGCCGACGTTGCCGCCAGCCTCGGGGAAGTCGCAGTTGTCGGTTGCCTCCAGCCAGTATTCGAGCACCATCCCCGGCGCGGCCGCGAACGGCTTGCCGGCGGCGGTCTTCAGCGCGGCCAGCGGGACGAAGTTCTGGTACTGCAACTCCTGCGGGTAGGTGCCGTCCGCCAGCTTGAACGAAACGTCCGGCCGATACGGCTTCGGTTGCAGCACAGCTTGCTCGGGATGCTTCTGCGCCAGCCGCAGCGTCATGCCCTTGATGCCGTGGTCGTCCACTGCCGAACCCTTCAACTTGAGGGTGCCGTTGGCAGCCAGCTCGATGTGCTTGCCCGGTTCGGTCAGCACCACCACCGGGTCAGTGTCCCTGATGACTTCAATCCGGTACTTCCCGCGATCGACGTTCGGTTCGCCCTCCTTCGAGGTGAACTGGACCTGAAAGAACCCGCTGCGGTCGAGGACGAACTGGAAGCGGCGCGCCTCGGGGTCGTCGGCGACCGCCTCGCCGGGCAGCTCGCGCGACGCGGCCCCTTCCTGCAGGGTCAGGCGGCCGGCGTGCCACGGGCGGTTGGTCCGGGCGATCAGGGTGACCCGGGTGCCGCGTTTCTGGACGATGTCGGGGCGCGGGACGACCTCGGTCGGCCCACACCGCACCTCCACGTCCGCCCAGCGCAGGTAGGCGGGATACTGGTACGTCAGATCGAACCGGGTGACCCGGGGCTGCGCCCGGACGGTAATTTGGTACTCGCGCGGTACGGAATCGCCGCCGGTGACCTTGTACCAGAAGCCGGTCTGCACGTCGTCGGCCACGACCGTCCGCACCCACTGGTTGTCGGCGTCCTCGGCCAGCGGGCGAACGATGTACGGGTCGCCCTGCCGGTAGCGGTAGTGGAGTTTGAGGGCGTCGGGGGCGTTGACGCGCGGCACCCGGCCCTCCACCTGGACGCGGATCTGGATGTCCTGGCGGAGGGGAACGACTGCATCACCGCCGGGCGGGGTGAGCAGGGTGATGCGCGTGGTTGTGGCTATCCGGGTCTTCTCGAATGGAGCAAAGGCGCGCACCAGAAGGGAAGTGAGTTGCCCAGGTCCGACCAGGAACCAGACGAACAGAACCAGAAACAAGCCGGCCAGCGCGACGGCCAGCCAGGCGGGACGGCGTGCGCTGACTGCCAGATCCAGATCAACCTCGCCGACATCCTTCGCCGCGCGCCGGCCGAGGTTGGCGCGGATCACCGGCGGCATCGGCGCCGCGCGCAGGTCGAGCCAGTTGATCAGGCTGTTTTTCGCGTCCGGCAGGATCGCCTCGAGGCGGCGGGCGGCGTAGTACGGGTTGACGCGCCACTGGAATAAGCGCCAGGCGATTGCGCCCAGGTAGAGGAGGACGGCCAGTCCGGCCGCCAGGAACGCGGCCACGCGCACGCCAGCGGAGAGGGCGAAGGCGCGGTCGAGCGCTGCCATGCCCAGAGCGTAACCGAGCACGCCGAGGAGCAGGATCAGCACCGACGAAAGGGCATCGAGGTTGCGGATGCGGCGACGGGCCCGGTCGAGTTGCTGCTCGACGAGGATCTCATGCCGAGAAGCAGAGGGCGCCTTGGGTTGTGCCAGGTCGGTGGCCATGGGTGTCTCCGCGTTCGCCCGCTCGCCTCGAAACCCGGGCGTGCTTCACCCATTATATGCTTCCTGCCTCGACCGACTCAACAAGCGCAGAACAAGGAGATGGGGCGTCTCAAAGCCCACGGGCTGCGGCCCGTGGGCGGAGAGTATGGTTTGAGACAGTTGCTCACTGACGAGTGGTCAGGCGGCGCAGCCGCCGGGAGCCGCGCTTCGGGGGCTGCGACCCGGCGGCCGGACGGCCAAGATCAGCCGCGACGGACTCGGTTGCGGTCTGAGCGGCCTGGTAACGAGCCTGCCAGGCCCGAAGGGAATTCTGGAACAGGACAGGGCCGGCCTGATGCCGGGCTGATGGTTGCACGGTTGCTCTCCTGAGTTCGGTCGCGAGGCAACACCGTCGGACGGCCAGACGCGACCGGCCTACTACCCTCGCTGCAATGATAGCATGTGAAAGCACGTGGTGTGCCGGGACGATCAACAGCAGCAAGTGAGGAGGGATTTCGTCCCCTGAACCAACTTGCGGTTGTTCGGTGCTGTCGTCGAGCGAGGGGGCCGGGGGTCGAGGCCAATCCGGGCGGGGCTGGTGAGGTCATTCCTCCATGAGTCGAAACCAACGCCTCAGCGGCCACACCGATGCGGCCGGCTGACGCACGCCTTGTTTTCCTATCGGCTCGGCGGCTCGGCGGCTGCAATCGAAAGTTTTCCTCTCCCCGTCTTTATCATGGTGGTTTAAGATAACCTCAGCTCAGCGGTTAGAAAAACGCATTGAGGGTCCGGCGTCATGCACAGCAGCCTCGTCCGTCGGTTCTCCGCCGCCCTGTTCGGCCTGGCCCTGGTCGTGCTTGCGGCGGCCCAGGCGCTCGCCCCGGCTCAGCCCCCCGCGAAGGAGTCCGCCCCCAGACAGCCCGCCCCCGCCGACATCGCCGCCGACGAGAAGATCCTGCGCGACGTCGGCGAGCCGATCGACGCCAACGGCCTGCTGCAGTACTTCCGCAAACGGACCTTTCGCGAGCCCGACCCGAAAAAACTGGACCAGTTCGTGAGCGATCTGGGCGCGCAGTCCTTTGCCGCGCGCGAGAAGGCTTACGCGGGGCTTATTGCCCTCGGCCCCAGCGGGCTGCCGGCGGTGCGCCTGGCGGAAACCTCGAAGGATGACGAGGTTCGCAGGCGGGCGACCAACATCCGTCAAGAGATCGAGCAAAAGGCCGACCCGGTCATCCAGGCAGCCGTCGCCCGCCTGATCGCAGTGCGCAAGCCGGCCGGGGCAGCGCAGGTTCTGGTCGATTACCTCCCGTTCGCTGCCGACGAGTCGGTGGTCGAGGAGTTGTGCCGCGCCCTGCCGGCCGTCACGGTCCGGGACGGCAAGCCCGAGCCAGCGGTCGTCGCGTCGCTGAAGGACAAGCTGCCGATCAAGCGCGGGGCCGCCGGCGCCGCCCTCGTCAAGGCGGGCGTCGAGGGACAACTGCCCGCGGCCCGGCTGCTGCTGAAGGATCCGGACCAGGCGGTCCGGCTGCGCGTCGCGCTGGCCCTCGTCACCGACCAGCGCGACCGGACCGCGATCGAGCCGCTCATCGCTACCCTGGCCCACCTGTCGCCGGAGCACCTCTGGCCGGCCGAGGAGATCCTGATTCGACTGGCCGGCGAGAAGGCGCCGCAGGTGTCGCTCGGGTCCGACGCCGTCGGCCGGGAGCGCTGCCAGCAGCAGTGGGCCGAATGGTGGGAGAAACACGGCAAGGAGATCGACCTGACGAAGGCCAACCTCGATCAGCGGTTCCTCGGATACACGGTGGTGGTGCAGCGGACGTTCACCCGCATCGTCAAGGGCATGCGGCTGCCGCCGGCCGGGCTGGTGATGGAGCTGGACGCGACCCGGCCGAAGCCGGCGATACGTTGGAAATTCGAGCTGACCACGTTCCCATCGTCCGCCGAGGTGGTCGGTCCGGACCGCGTCCTGCTGGCCGAGTTCCAGGGGCAGCAGGTCAGCGAGCGCGACTTCAAGGGGAACGTCAAGTGGGCGAAGGCGGTCGGCGGCAACCCGCTGTCGGCCCACCGGCTGCCCAGCGGCAACACGTTCGTGGTGATGCAGAACCGGCTGATCGAGTACAACCGCAAGGGCGACGAGGTGTGGCGCATGGACCGGCCGATGTTCGACGTGTTCCGCGGCCGGAAGCTGCGTAACGGCGAGGTGGTGTTCATCACCGCTCAGGGGGTGCTGACCCGGATCGATCCGCGCAACAACAACCGTACCCTGGCGTCGTTCAACGTCGGGCCGATGGGGTCGCAGTTCGGCGACTTCGAGGTGCTGCCGAACGGCAACTTCCTGGTTCCGGTGTACAGCGCCCAGCAGATCATCGAGTTCGACCCGCGCGGACAGAAGAGATGGCATGCCGCGTTCCAGTGGCCTACGTCGGCGCAGCGTTTGCCCAACAACAACACGCTGGTGACCAGCCAGGTCGGCCGGAAGGTCGCCGAGGTGGATCGCAACGGACGCGAGGTGTGGACCTACCAGGCCGAGGGCCAGGTGTACACGGCCCAGCGGCGCTGAGGGGCCGGGGGGGAGTGAGGAGGGGAGGAGTAAGGAGTTAGAAAGCCCACGGGCGGCGGCTCGTGGGCGAAGCGCGGGAGATCTGGCCCACGGGGGCGTGACCCGTGGGCTTTAATTTCCTCTTCTCGCCCATCGCTCCCCGTCGCGCCGCCGTCCGGGTTGTCCGCCCTGCGGAGGGAACCTCGATGCACCCGCTCGCTCCGCTCGTGCTCGCCTGGTCAACCTTCGTTGCCGGCCAGACCCTCGCCGAACAGGCCGACCCGGACGTTGTGGCGGCCGAGAAGACGCTTCGCGCGGCGGGCGTGGCGACCGACGAACCGGGGCTGCTGCGGTTCTTCCGCGATCGGACCCCCAGCAAGGAGCGGGTCGAACACTTCAAGACACTCATCCGGGATCTGAACGCCTTCTCGTATGCCCGGCGCGAGTGGGCCGCGGCCGCGCTGGTGAAGGCTGGCCAGTCGGCGAAGGCCCTGCTCCTGACCGCGGTCGGGTCTCCCGCCAAGGAGGTCGCGCGGCGAGCGGAATTGTGCCTCCGCAAGCTGGAGCTGAGCCCCGAACCGGACCGCATCGCGGCCGCGGCGCGCGTCATCGCGGCGCGCAAACCGGCGGGGGCGGCGCGCGTCCTCCTCGACTATCTGCCGTTCGCCGCCGACGAACCCGTGGTCGAGGGAATTCGGGCCGCGCTGGCGGCGGTGGCGGTCCGGGACGGCAAACCGGCGGACGCCCTGGTGGACGCCCTCGATGACCCCGTGCCGGTGAAACGCGCCGCCGCCGCAGAAGCCCTGACCCGCGCCAACGCCCCGGTTGAGGCAAACCAGCTCGTCGCGGCCCTGAAGGAGCCGGATCCCAACCTGCGCTATCGGGTGGCCCTCGCCCTGCTCGAGGCCCGGCGGCGCGAGGCGGTGCCGGTGCTCATCGATCTGGTCCGGGATTTGCCCGCTCACGAAGCCTGGCGCGCAGAGGAGGCGCTGCGCCGCCTGGCGGGGGAGGATGCCCCGGACCTGATCGCCGATGCCGCGACCCCGACCGCGAAGGTGCGCGACGCCTGGGCGGCCTGGTGGGAGAAACACGGCCCGTCGGTCGATCTGGCCCAGGTCGAGGTGAGCCAGCGGCTGCGTGGATACACGCTGCTCAGCCAGATGAACGAGACGGGGACGAGGGGGCGGGTATATGAGCTGGGGCCGGACCGGCAGATCAAATGGACGATTGGCGGGCTGCGCTATCCGGTCGATGCCGAAATCGCCGGGCCGAACCGGGTGCTGGTGGCGGAGCACCTGGGGCGCAAGGTGAGCGAACGCGACTTCACCGGCAAGGTGATCTGGGAAATCGACGTCCCCGATCTGCCGGTTGCCTGCCAGCCGCTACCGGGGGGGCAGACGTTCATCGCCACGCGCCGTCGGGTGTTCGTCCTCGATCGGGAACACAAGGAAGTGTTTACCTATCGCCGCGGAGCGACTAGTATCGCGACCGCCCGCCGGCTCCCCGACGGCCAGATAGTGGTGATTTCCGGCGAAACGTGCCTGCGCCTCAACAGCGACGGCAAGCCGGTCAAGACGTTCCCGGTCGGTCAGATCCAGGCCATGGGCAGCGGCATCGACGTGTTGCCGGACGGGCGGGTGATCGTGCCGGAGTTCAGCCGGAACCGGGTGGTGGAGTACGACCGGAACGGCAAGATACTCTGGTCCGTTCGCGCCAGCCGGCCGACGGCGGCGGTACGGCTGCCGAACGGGAACACGCTGGTGGTGTGCTCCCCGCGGAAGCGGGCGGTCGAGTTCAACCGGGCCGGCCTTCAGGTGTGGTCCCACACGACCGACGGCCGCCTGTGGCGGGTACGGAAACGGTGAGAGGTAGCGAGTACTGAGTGCTGAGTACGCGGTACTCGATTGCGGGAGGGACGCCCGCCATCCCCCGGCCGGCGCGAAAGATTCAAGCGAGGAGATGCTCATGGCGAGGCGCCTGTGCGTGCTGCTGACCTGCCTGGCGACGTTCTGGCTGGCCCGGCCGACAGGCGCCGACGGCCCCCGACAGGTGGCGGCCGACGAGAAGCGACTGGAGGGGGCCGGCCTGAAACACGACGGCGCCGCGCTGCTGGCGTTCTTCCGCGAGCGCAGCCTGACCGACGCCGAGCGGGCCAACATCGAACTACTGATCAACCGTCTCGGCGCCCGGTCGTTCAAGTCGCGCGAGCAGGCTGCCGCCGAACTGGTCGCGCGCGGCCCGGTCGTGGTCGAGTTGCTCCGCGCCCACCTGAAGGATATCGACCCGGAGGTGATCCGCCGGGCCGAGCAGTGCATCGACCGCATCAAGACGAAGGACCACCCGCCGGAGGTCGCCCTGGCCGCCGCCCGCCTCCTGGTCCAGCGCAAGCCGGCCGGGACGATCGAGGTTCTCCTCGCTTACCTGCCGTTCGCGGACAATGAGGCGATCGCCGACGAGGCCCGCGCCGGGCTGGCCAACCTGGCGGTCGCGGACGGCAAGCCAGCCCCGGCCCTCGTCAGCGCCCTGACCGACAAGCACCCGGTGCGCCGGGCGGCTGCCGGGGAGGCACTGTGCCGGGCGAAGGCGGCCGGCCAGAAGGACGCCGTCGCCCGGCTGCTCAGGGATCCCGAGCCGACCGTCCGGCTGCGCGTCGCGCTGGCCCTGACGCTGGCCGAGGACCGCAAGGCCGTGCAGGAGCTGATCGACCTGCTGGTGCCGTTGCCCCAGGCCCAGGCGTGGCAGGCGGAAGACATCCTGTTCCGCCTGGCCGCCGGCAAGAACCCGCCGACCGTCGCCCTCGGCGCCGATCCGGAGTCACGCAAGAAGTGCCGGGACGCCTGGGACCGCTGGTGGAAGGAGAACGGCGCTGCGGTCGATCTGGCGAAGCTGGGCGAGATGCCGCGCCTGCTCGGGCACACGGTCATCGTTCTGCTCGACATGAACCGGGTGCTGGAGGTCGATGGGGA
>JAANMY010000163.1_pt1 | contig 92619 bp, 59 predicted proteins | sample 7279691 | NCBI WGS metagenome assembly JAANMY01 (sample SAMN14094543, study PRJNA606508) | bioreactor metagenome | isolation source: A lab-scale SPAN reactor treating ammonium-rich wastewater day 388 | place: Ireland: Galway | collected 2018-02-07 | reverse complement strand
CGCGTCCTCGACAACGTCGATTCGCACGAGGGGACGGTGACGCGCGTCGTGATCCGCAATCGCATGATGTCGCTCTTCCGCGTGCAGGAGAGCCAGACCGCCTACACGTTCGACAACCGGGCCAGCGCCGAGCAGATCGTCTACCTCGACCACCCGCGGCAGGCGGAGTGGCACCTGCACGACACGCCCGCGCCGCACGAGACGACCGAGAGCTACTGGCGCTTCCGCTTCGCCCTCGCGCCCGCCGCGGTGACTCGCTTCGTGGTCCGCGAGCGCTACACCTGCCACTACGACCACGGCCTGACGGACCTGAACGAGCGGCAACTCGGCTTCTGGATGCAGCAGCGCTACTTCGACGCGCGGACAGAGCAGGTGCTGCGCCAGGTCGTCGCGCAGCGCCAGCAGGCGGGCCAGGCCGAGCAGCAGATTGTCCGCCTGCGCGAGGAGCGCGAGACGATCCACAACGAGCAGCGCCGCATCCGCGAGAACCTGCAGAGCCTCGGCGACCGGCCGACCGAGAAGGAGCTGCGCGAGCGGTTCGTGCGCACGCTGAACACGCAGGAGGACCGGCTGGAGCGAATCGACGAGGAGATCCGCGCGCACACGACGACGCGCGACGCCTGCCATGCGGCGATCAGCGAACTCCTCGGGAGGCTGGAGTACGACGCGAAGCTGTGAAGCCGGGCGTGCCTCTTGCACACAGACGTGCGGGGCAGACAGCCGTGCCTGCCCCCACGGCCCCGATCCCCTCATGCAGGTTCAAGGGGGATGGTGGGCAACCGTTACCTGTAAAACCCACGGGTGGCGGCCCGTGCGCTTTAACTCCCCCTCACCCGCAGGGGTTTTCACCTTGAGCGCGTTGGAGTATCTCTGGATGTAGGACCGACTTGACACGCCTCCGCGGCCGCGCTACAGTAGTCCGACCGGAGGATGCAGCTTTCTCAGGAGCGCTTCAGGACGCCCCGCGGCGTCGAGTGAAACACAATGCAGCCATCTGTGATGCCGAAAGGCAGCGAACACCACGAGGTCCGAGCGGTGGACTTCTCGCGGATCGCGCAGGATCTCCAGATCCGCAAGATCCAGGTCGAAGCGGTCGTTCACCTCCTCGACGAGGACAACACCGTCCCCTTCATCACCCGCTACCGCAAGGAGCGCACCGGCGGGCTCAACGAGGACGTGATCCGGCAGATTCAGAGCCGCGTCACGCTGGCCCGCCAGCTCGCCGAGCGGAAGCAAACGATCCTCCGCAGTATCGAGGGCCAGGGGCGGTTGACCGACGAGTTGCGCCACGCCATCCTCGCCGCCGACACGTCCAAGCGCCTCGAAGACCTGTACCTGCCCTACAAGCCCAAGAAGCGGACCCTCGCCACCATCGCCCGCGAGCGCGGCCTCGAACCGCTCGCCGTGGCGGTGTGGTACAGGTTCCCCGAGGCGGTCAACCTGGAGGAACTGCTACCGTCCCTGGTGAACGCCGAGAAGGAACTGCATACGGTCGAGGACGTCCGCGCCGGCGTCCAGCACATCCTCGCCGAGTGGGCCGCCGAGACGGCCGACGTCCGGGCCGCCAGCCGGCATGTGCTGTGGGAGACGGGCAAGCTGCGCTCCGCCAGGAGCGAGAAGCTTCCGGAGGGGCAGGGACTGGAGTACAAGGACTACTTCCAGTTCACCGAGTCGGCGCGGCAGATCCCGCCGCACCGCATCCTCGCCCTCAACCGCGGCGAGAAGGAGAACGCGCTCAAGGTCAGCATGGAGTGGAACGGGGACGCCGTCCGTGCCCTGGCTCTGCGGGCTCTCGCGGAGTCGCTGCTGCGGCTGCCAGCCCAGCCGCCGAGCCCCCAGACGCCGCCGGCCCCCACCGCCGCGCCCGAGGCGCCGCCCACCGAGAGTACGGCCCCGCCTGCCGAGGGAGCGCCTGCCGAAGCAGCGCCCGCCGAGGGAGCGATGGCGCCGCCCGAGCCCACGCCGGCTCCGGCTGCCGAACCTGCGGCGGTCCCACCGCCGGCTGTTCCCGCCCCGCCGCCGGGTCCGGTCGTCGAGGGCGAACCGCTCATGCCGGATGCGCCTTACCGCACCCCGCACGCCGCGTTCCTGCGCCAGGTGATCGATGACGCCCTCGCCCGGTTACTGCTGCCGAGCCTGGAAAACGAGATCCGCAAGGAGCTGAGGGAGGAGGCAGAAGCCCACGCGGTCGGCATCTTCGCCCGGAACCTGCGCAGCCTGCTCCTGCAGCCGCCGCTGCACGGCCGCCGCGTGCTGGCCATCGACCCGGGCTTCCGCACCGGCTGCAAGGTCGCCGCCCTCGACGAGACAGGCAACCTGCTCGAAGACGTGGTCGTCTTCCCGCACACCCCGCACGGCAAGAAGGGCAAGGGCGACCGCGGCGACAAGGGCCAGCCTCCTGCCCCGCAGCAACAGCCGGCGCCGACCGCAGAGGCGCCGCCGGCACCGGCCGCGGAAGCGCCGCCCGCGCCTGCTCCCGAGACTGCGCTTGCCCAGGCTCCGGAGGCGGGTGCGGAACCTGCTCCCCCGGCCGACGCCCCCGCCGCCGACCCGTCCGCGACCGCTCCCGCGGAGGCCGCACCCCCCGCGCCCGAGCCGGCGAAGGAAGCGCCGCGGCTCAGTCGCCGGGACGAGGCCAAGGGCAAGGTCCACGACCTGATCAAGAAACACAACCTCAACGTCATCGCCATCGGCAACGGCACCGCCTGCCGCGAGACGGAGGAGTTCGTCTCCGAACTGATCGCCGAGCGGCTGCCCGACCTCGCCTACGTCATCGTCAACGAGGCCGGCGCCAGCACCTACTCGACCAGCTACGGCCGCGAGGAGTTCCCAAACCTCGACGCGACGCTGCGCAGCACCGTCTCCATCGGCCGCCGGCTGCAGGATCCGCTGAGCGAGCTGGTGAAGGTCGATCCGCAGAACATCGGCGTCGGCCTGTACCAGCACGACGTCAACCCCAGGTATCTCAAGGAATCGCTCGAGGGCGTCATCGAGTCGTGCGTCAACCAGGTCGGCGTCGATCTGAACACCGCGAGTGTACCGCTGCTGCGCCATGTGTCGGGCCTGAACCAGATGGTGGCGCGCGACCTCGTCGAGTTCCGCAAGCAGAACGGGCCGTTCCGCAACCGCGAGCAGCTGATGCAGGTGCCGAACATCGGTCCGGCCCGGTACACGCAGGCGGCCGGCTTCCTCAAGATCGTCAGCGCCGACAACCCGCTCGACCGCACCTGGATCCATCCGGAAAGCTACGGCGTCACCCAGCGCATCCTCGCGGAGCTGGGCTACGGTCTGGACGTCATCGAGGACAGGGGACGTGCCGACGAGTTCCAGCAGAAGCTGAAGAGCCTGGTTCCCACCGACCTGGCGGCCCGCCTGGAGGTGGGCGAGCCGACGGTGCGCGACATCCTCGATGCCCTCGCCCGGCCGGGGCGCGATCCGCGCGAGGATCTGCCGCCGCCGATCTTCCGCAAGGGCATCCTCAAGCTGGAGGATTTGACCCCCGGAATGGAGCTGAAGGGGACGGTGCTGAACGTGGTCGATTTCGGCGCGTTCGTGGACATCGGACTGAAGGACAGCGGCCTGGTCCACATCAGCCAGATGGCCAACCGCTACATCAAGAGTCCCTACGACGTGGTGGCGGTCGGCGACGTGGTCACGGTCTGGGTGCTGGCGGTGGACAAGGAGCGGCACCGCGTGTCGCTGACGATGATCAAGCCGGGGACCGAGCGTCGGCCGCCGGAGCGCAAGCCTGCTCCGCCGGTCCAGCAGCAAGGCGGCCCGCAAGGCGGCCCGCCGCGCGGCGCCCGCCGGCCGCCACCGCAGCAACGTCCTCAGGGGCATGGCGCCGGCCAGGGTCGAGGCCCGGCCCGCGGTCCGGGTCGCACCGGCGGCCCCCCGCGTCCGCGCCCTCAGCCGCAGGCGGGCGAGCAGGGGGGCGCGGAAGGGGCGCCGGCGCGTTCGGCCCAGCCCCCACCCCCGCCGCCTCGCAAGCCGCGCCGCTCGGCCCCCGCGCCGAAACTGTCGCAGGCCGCGCTGGAGGGCAAGGCGCCGCTGCGCACCTTCGCCGAGCTGAGCGCCTTGCTCCAGGCCAAGCAGGCGCCCCCGCCGCCGCGCGGCGTCCCGACCCCCGAGGGGCAGACCGGGACGGAGGCCACGCCGCCGCCACCGCCCGCGCCGGAGGAGCAACCGGCCGAGACCACCCCGGTCCCGGCCCAGAGCGGCGAGCAGACGCCTCCTGGTTGATTGAGGGCGAGGCGCTTTACCAGGACCATCCAAAGCCCACGGGACGCCACTCGTGGGCTTTGGGGTGGAAACAGGTCAGCGCCGCCTCGCCTCGGCGTACAGCAAGCGCTCGAGCAGGTGCGGGTTCACCACGCCCCGGAAGCGCACCTTCCCGTCTATCTCGACCACCGGCACCTCCCGGCCGTGCCGCGCTGCCAGGTCCGGGTCCGCGTCCACGTCCACCGCAACCAGGGTGAAGCCGTGGCGCGCGCGGTGGCCCTCCAGCAGCGCCCAGGCGTCCTCGCAGAGGTGACACCCCTGGCGCGTGTACATCACCACGCGCATGCCCTCCAGCCGCCCCCGCGCGTGGCCGCGCCACCAGCTCCGCAGCCACCCCAGCACCATGCCCGCACCCCGTCCGTTGGCCCGGTATCGCCGTAGTCAGCCCTCTCTGTCTTTGCTATCTTAAAGAAAATATTACGGGCTCGGTCCCCGCCGTCGGACGGGGGCGGCGACCGACCATCGCCATAGCTGAGGACAATCGATGCCACCCCCGCGCGAGCAACAGCCCCCGCCCAGCAGGAATCGCCGCCGCCCGGAACCCGCGGCGCCCGGAAGCTGGCTGTGGCTGGTCCTGCTGCTGGGGCTCGTCTTCGTGCTGCTCTTCACCGTCGGCATGGGGGGCGGGGTCAACGTCCCCGCGTCCGAACTGTACCGCCTCGCCCGCGCGGGCGCCGAGCAGAAGGAGGGCAAGAACAAGTTCATCAAGCGCATCACGTTCGTCGGCCAGGACCGCATCGAGGGCGAGTTCCTTGAGAAGGTGAAGGAGCTGCCCGACTACAAGGATCTGCGCACCCTCCGCTTCACGACCCTCATCCCGACCGCCGACGAGCGCAGCGGCAAGGTCACTGCCGAGCTGGAAAAAGGCTTCGTCCCCTACGGCCGCCAGGAGGAGACGGGCGCCTGGATCCCGCAACTCCTGATGTTGCTGCTGCCGGCCCTGCTCCTGCTCGGCATCTTCTTCTTTTTCCTGCTGCCGCGCTTCCGCGACCCGCTCGGCGGCGGATTCCTGAGCAACTACATCAAGAGTCCGGCCAAGCGCTACGAGAAGAACAAGATGCGCGTCACGTTCGAGGACGTGGCGGACATGCAGTCGGCCAAGAGCGAGTTGCAGGAGATCGTCGATTTCCTCAAGGAGCCGCAAAAGTTCCAGCGCCTCGGTGCCCAGGTGCCCAAGGGCGTCCTGCTGATCGGGCCGCCCGGGACCGGCAAGACGCTGCTCGCGCGCGCCGTCGCTGGCGAGGCGGGCGTGCCGTTCTTCAGCATCAGCGGCTCGGAGTTCATCCAGATGTTCGTCGGCGTCGGCGCCAGCCGCGTCCGCGACATGTTCAAGACGGCGAAGGAAAACGCCCCTTGTCTCCTCTTTATTGACGAAATCGATGCCGTCGGCCGGATGCGCGGCGCCGGTGTCGGCGGCGGCTCGGACGAGCGCGAGCAGACGCTCAACCAGATCCTCAGCGAGATGGACGGGTTCCAGCCGACCGAATCGGTCATCGTCATCGCCGCCACGAACCGGCCGGACGTCCTCGACTCGGCCCTTCTGCGGCCCGGCCGGTTCGACCGCCACGTCACGATCGACCGGCCGACGTGGCAGGGGCGGATGGAGATCCTCAAGGTCCACACGCGCAACAAGCCGCTGGCCGACGACGTGAATCTGGAGTCCATTGCCCGCAAGATGATCGGCATGACCGGCGCCGACCTGCGCAACCTGGCCAACGAGGCGGCCCTGCTCGCGACGCGCGAGAACAAGGCGCGCATCGACCGCAGCGACTTCGAGCGCGCCGCCGACCGCGTCCTCATGGGGCCGAAGCGCGAGGAGGTACTGACGCCGGAGGGCAAGCGGATGACGGCCTACCACGAGTCGGGCCACGCCCTGGTCGCATGGTGCGAGCCGGAGTGCGACCCACCGCAGAAGGTGTCCATCATCCCGCGCGGCCGGGCCCTGGGCGTGACCTTCAGCGCCCCGGAAGAGGAGCGCTACCACCACGGCATGGACTACTTCAAGGCGCGGCTGGTGCTGCTCATGGGCGGGCGGGCAGCGGACCGAATGGTGTTCGGCCAGCCGTTTTCGGGGCACGAGAACGACCTCAAGGAGGCGACTCGCCTGGCCCGCTACATGGTGACGCACTGGGGCATGAGCGACCGCCTCGGGCCGATGTCGTTCCGCATCGGCGAGGAGCACGTCTTCCTCGGCAAGGAGATCCAGGAGGCACGCGACTTCAGCGAGGAGACGGCATCCGTCATCGACGAGGAGGTGCAGCGCATCCTGCGTGAGGCCGACCAGCGCGCCTACGAACTCCTCGAAGGGCATCGCCCCGAACTGGACCGCCTCGTCGAGGTGCTGCTGCAGAAGGAAGAGATCTACCGCGAGGAGATGGAAGAAGTCCTCGGCCCGCGCAAGACCCACCTTGACGGCCAGCCCAGGCCGAACACCCCCGCGTTCGCGCCGGGATCGGCGAAGTAGGCGAAACAGCGTGCCAAAGCCCACGGGCGCCACCCGTGGGCTTTCTTGCTGCTGACGGCTGACTGTCACGGGTCCAGCGGCACCCAGTCGGTGATGTCAAACCGGGCGTGGGAGGAGGACGCGGGAGAGGTGACCGAGCCCTCATACGCCCCGCGGCTGTTGCGCAGCAAACGCTGCAGATCCTGCGGGTGCAAGCATCCCTGCTCGCGGCAGAACATCAGATCCGCCTGGCCCGGCACACGCACCACCTTGATCTCCGGGAGCACCTTCTGCAGCGCCTCGCCCAGCGCGTTGCCGGCGGCGCTGGCCGGGACGAGGAGGAACCACTGCTGGCCGGCGTCCTTGGCCCGAGCCAGAAGCGGCGTCGCTCGCCGCAGGTAGCCCCGCGTCATCTCCTCCAACTCGGCCGGCGCGAGCGACCCCTTGAGCGACCCGGTTGCGTCCGGCACGATGCCCAGTTCGGCGGCGAGAATCTGGGCCACATCCATGATCGGCAGGTGGCAGCCCAGCAGCGAGATCGCCTCGTCCAGCAACGGCACCGTCAGCGTTCGCGTCATGTCGCCGCTGTTGACGCAGGCCGCGTGCAGCCCGCCGCGCGGCGCCAGCACCCGCTCGTGCAATTCTCTGTCCAGATCACTCCAGTGTTCCGGCGTCAGCGTCTGGAGGAAGCGGTAGGCCGCCCGCTCGAGTTCCTCCTCGCCGTTGGGCAGGACGACGCGCGCCGTCGGCGACTGGCGGATCGCCTCCCAGTACGCCTCGGTCGAGGCGACGGGCGTGTGGCTGACCGTCAGTTCGGCCCCGGGCCGGGTGGCGGCCATGTCCTCGTCGCGGTCGCTCCCGTGCTCCAGTCCCTCGTCCAGGTAGCGCAGGCGCTGGCGGCAGAAGCCCAGATCCCGGAGGCGCTCGCCCAGGCGTCCGTGGAGGGCGGCGAAGAACCCGCGCGAGGCGGCGATCATCTCCTCGCCATAGCGCTGGCGCGCGTACTGGGTCAGGCAATCGACGAAGTGGCGCAGCCGCCGGCGCGGCGACCGGCCGCCGAACCACCGGAACCCGCCGCCCTCCAGGCACTCCTGCAGCGCGGCCTCCACCTGCTGCCACAGCTGGGCTGTCCGCGGCATCTGCTGGGCCAGCCGCGCGCGCTGCTCCTGGGCCGCGGCCTGGCAGAAATCCTGCAGGCGGGTGAGAGCCTGCTCGGCCGCCGCCACCCGTGCCCCCGGGCGGTCCATCAGGGCCAGCGCCAGCTTCGTCAGATCCCGGTCCCACTCCTCCGCCAGCTTCTGGGCCGCCCCGGCCAGCGCGCGGTTCAGTTTGCTCTTGCGCCAGTCGTTGCCGTCCTGCCCGTTCTCGGCCGAGCTGCCAAGCCAGTCCCGCGCGCGGATAAGAGCCTGCCGCCCCCACCCGGCCGGATCTTCCTGGGCGAGCGATTGCAGCGACTGCTCGGTGATCGCGGCCAGCAGGCCGGTCAGCGCCTCGGCCGGGGTCGCCCCGAGGTCGCTCAGGTTACTCGATCCGGCCAGCTTTTCGATCTGCGCCGCCAGCGCCTCCGGCGCCAGGTCGGCCCGGCTCATCACGCTCTCGCACAGTGCCGTCACGGCCTGAGTCACGGCGCCGGTCCGCTGACCGTCTCCAACCGCCAGCCATGTTTCGATGAGCCGCTTGCAGGCCCGCCGCGCCGCCTGCCGCAGGAGCAGCCCGCGCGGGAACCAGATGCCGTAGGTGCCAAAGCTGCGGAACGAGGTCAGGGCGTCGTTGCCGTCCGGCCCCCCGCCGAGGCCGCGGCGCAGGTGGTCGAGGTGCAGGCCGAGCGGCGTGGTCAGCTCGTGGAACAGGTAACTGCCCAGGTGCGACAACGTTTCATCGAGCGCCTCGGGACTGCGGTGCGCCAGCGGCAGCACGTAGACCGACCCGAACGGAGCGCCCTGGTCGATGATGCGCTGTCCGTCCACCCCGTACTGGGCGGCGAACGAGACGGACGGATCGGCGAAGTGGTTCAGCTCGGTGAAGGTGGCGTAAACGTTCGCCTGCTCGGTCCGTGGGGTGGCCGGGTCGTTGGGCGCTCCGCCCAGCAGCAGGGCGGTAACCTCCGCCTCCGGGTGGCGCATCTGCTGCAACAGGCGGCGCAGAGCGTAGCCAAGGTCCGGCAGCAGCCCGCTGTTCCCGCCGCCGGCCGCGCCGATGACGTAGACGCGCGGCGTGTTGTCGCGCAGAGCCAGGCCGGTCTGAGTGACCGACTGGTAGATCACGTCCGGGTTGGTCGCCTCCTGGATCTCCCGCTTGAGGCGGGCGAGCAGGCGCTGCTGGTTGTCCACGAACGCCAGCCGGCCCAGGCCGCGCATTCCCTGCGTCTGCAGCGACCGCGGCAGGGCGTACAGCTTCTCGCGCGGCAGCCACTCGCCCAGCTGCTCGATCATGCGCCGGCGGTAGTTGCCGACCGGCTGGAGCGGGAGGTGATGGACCTCGGAGCGCGCCAGGGCGACCTCGGGGGCGCCGCGGACCGCCATGTTGACGGCTTCGGGGTCGGTGTCGATGCAGAGGAAGCGCAGCAGCGGAAGCTTGTCCAGATCGCCGAAGCGGTCGAGGAACCGGCAGCGCAGCTCCAGCAGCGCCTTGCGCCCGAACCCGCCGACGCCGATGATGAGGGTCGGCCGCAGGGCTCCGGTCGTCGGCTGCGGGACCGTCATCCCCAGCTCGGACGGCTCCTCCGAGACGCCGGGAGGCAGGGGGCCGCCCAGATCGACCTCCGCGTCCGGGTCGGGGAAGTTCTCCGCGTCGGCGCCGAGGTTGACGTCCTCCATCGTCTCGGACAGCGACTTGGAACGGGGCAGTTTGCCGGCCAGGGCCAGGTCAGGGGCAGCGGCGACGGTCCGCTTCGGCGCGCTCCGGGCGGTGTAAAGGGCGCGCACGAACGCCATGCAGTTGGGGAACCGCTTCTCCGGATCCTTCGCCAGGCTGCGCGCCACGATCGGCCGTTCGGCCTCCGGCAGGGGGCGCAGCTCCGGCTCTCCCTCCATGTGGGCCTGCATCAGGAGCCGGGCGTTTTTCCCGGTGAACGGCCGCTGGCCGGTGAGCAACTCCTGGTAAACGATGGCGAGGCTGTACTGGTCGCTGTGCTTGGAGATCTTCCCGCGAAACGTTTCGGGGGCTGCGTACAGCGGGGTGACGCCGCCGAGGAGGCCGGAGGCGGACGTCCGCTCGAGGTGCTTGACGAGGCCAAAGTCGGCCACCTTGACCCGATCGTACACCATGAACAGGTTGCGCGGCTTGACGTCCAGGTGCTGGAGGTTGTGCTTCTCGTTCATGTAGTCCAGCGCCTCGGCCGCGTCGCGCAGGTAGCGCAGCAGGTCGTCGCGCGGGATGCCGATCAGGCCGGAGTTGACGCACTCCTGAAACAGATCGTGCAGGCTCTTGTCGGCCAGCTCCATGACGATGACGAGTTCCCCGTCCACGACCTCGAACCGTTCGATGGAGCAGACGAATGGGTGGCGCACTTCCTTGATGCGTTCGAGGGCGTGCTTCTCCTGCTCGGCCCGGACGCAGTCCACGTCCAGTGAGTTGACATTGCCATAGACGAACTTGATGGCCTTGAACAGACCGCCGGGCGCCTCGGCTTTCCAGACCTCGCCGAACCCGCCGTTGCCGAGCGGTTCGATCAGGCGGTATCCGGGGATGGGCTCGGCGTTTGGCTCCCGCAACCAGCTCATGATCAATCCTGTGTTCGCTCGCGCTCGCTGGCGCCCCGCCGGGGTATCCTTGCGGCGAGTCAAGCTGCGCAAGGGGGAGGGGGTCAGGGAAGTTACCCGGGGAGCGGACAGGATGCTCCCGGACGGTGCTCTCGCCTCTTGTGATTCCTGGAAAGTTCCCACGCAAGAATAGATCGCGTCCGGAGGGTTGTCCAATTTCGAGGGACGAGGGATGAGGCGCGCCTCGCCCCTCACCACGAGTTGTCCCCAGGTGGGACCGCCGGCGCATCCCCCGCAGATGCGGCGGGCAGGCGAAAACCGAACGCTGCCAGGGCGTTGCGGGTGGACGGGTCGGCAAGGAGCCGGCGGAAGGCGTGGACGGCCGGCCGGGCCGCGCGAGCGCGGGGAGTGACGAAATCGTAGCACTCTTCCTGCACGGGCAGAAACCCCAGCCCGCCGTCGCGGGCGACAGTGGAGATGGCGAGGCCCCAGTCGGCCCGGTGCTGGACGACAGCTGCGGCGACGGCGTTGTGCGACCGGGCCTCGACCGCGTAGCCGGGCGGACGCGCCCCACCGAGCAGCCGGTCGAGCAGGATGCGCGTCCCGCTGCCGCGGTTGCGGTTGACCAGCAGGCAGGTCGGATCCGCGCCGGCTGCCTGCACGGCGTCCGCGACCGATCGTCCCTCGAACCGGGGGTCGCCGTGGCGGAACACGATCCCCTGCAGCCGGTGGTAGCCCCTGATGAGTTCGAGGTCGGGATCGACGAACGGCTCGTTGTAGATGCCGGTCTGCGGGTCGAGCAGGTGAATGCCCGCCAGGTCGCACTCCCCGCGCCGGGCCGCCTCCAGCCCGCCCGTGCTGCCGACGGCGAGAAACTTCGCGCGTATCCCGCCCTCCTGCAAGCGCCCGAGCAGGTAGTCCAGACCGACGCAGTGGCTGCCAATGACCACCAGGTCGGCGGGGCGCAACCCGTGGCTGAGTAACTGGACCGCAACGGTCGAATTCGCCTCGACGTACTCCTGCTGCCGCGGGATCGTGACGAATCCGTCAGCCCGGCCGAAGGCGGTCACGGAGCCGGAGCCCTTGCCCATCGGGTAGGCGACCAGGGGAGGCTCCCTTGAAGTCCACGGGCTGCGGCCCGTGGGGGAAGCGCTGGGGACTTGATCCACGAGACGCAGCCCGTGGGCTTTCTCTTCTCCCTCTCTCCTCCCTCCTCCCTCCTCCCTCCTGGCGGACTTGACGAGCCCCACGAGCAGGTACTCGGTCCGACCGCGCTCGGAGTTGACGCGCAGCGGCAGGCGCGCAGCAACGGTGTCGGCCGAATCCTCCGGACGGCCCGCGAGGCGGCGGAGCACCGGCGCAACGAACTCGTGGAACGTGAAGATCGCCGAGGTTGGGAACCCGGGCAGAATCACCACCGGCACCACCGCCGCGCCGCGCCGTACCGCTGCCAGGCATAGCGGCTTGCCCGGCTTGAGCGCGACGCCGTGGGCGACGATGCCCGGCGGCCCCAGTTCTGCCACGACCCGGTAGGAGAGGTCGCCCTCGCCCTTCGACGTGCCGCCCGAGAGCAGGACCGCGTCGAGGTCGAGGCAGCGCCGCAGGATGGCGGCCAGGGCGTCTCGGTCGTCGGGGACGATGCCCTGCGGGATCGGCTCGCCGCCGAGTTCCTGGACCGCGTGGGCCAGCACGGTCGCGTTGCTGTCGTAGATGAGTCCGGGGCGCAGCGGCTGTCCCGGGGCAATCAGTTCGTTGCCGGTCGAGACGAGCGCGACGCGCGGCCGGCGTACCACCCGGACGCGCGCGACGCCAAGCGCCGCCAGCACCCCGGTCTCGCGGGACGTGAGCACCTCGGCACGGCGCAGCACCGTCTCGCCGCGCCCGATGTCCGTTCCGGCGCAGGTCAGGTTGGCGCCGGGCGCAATCGGACGGCGAACCAGCAACAGGTGCCCCTCGGTGTCAGTCTGTTCGACCATCACCACGCCGTCGGCGCCGCGAGGGACAACGGCCCCGGTCGCAATCGCCGTCGCCTGTCCCGCCAGGACCGGAATCCGCGGTACGACCCCGGTGGGCAGGCTCTCGCCGGTCAGGGCCAGGACGCGCGGCTCCTCCTCGCTGGCACCGTAGGTGTCCTCGGCGCGCACGGCGAAGCCGTCCACGTTGGATCGATCGAAGCTGGGAACGTCCAGCGGGGCCACGACGTCCTCCGCCAGCACGCGCTGTAGCGCGTCGGCCAGAGGAACCTCCTCCGCGGCCAGCGGGCGCAGGTCGAGGGCCGCGCGGAACCGCCGTTCCGCCTCGTCCCGATCGATCACCTGGAGGAACTGTTCCTGTTTCATCGCGGCGGAAATGACCCGCCGCTTGCAGGGTAGCGGGAGGTTCTGGGGTTCCTTGCCAGGAGGTGGTTTTCAACCGTGGTGCAGGCGGGCCGCCTGCACCACGGAGGCTGTGAAACCCCTTCCAACCCGCAAGCGGCACAGAGGCAAAGGGCGAGCGATCCGGCGTCAGACGCGCTCCGGCAGGACGAACGGCTTGCGGTAGGCGCGGCCGAGCATTCGGTTGGCCTCCGCGTCGTCGCGGACCGTCTCGGTCTTCGGATCGAAGCGCAGAGTGCGGCCCAGACGCAGGGCGATGTTGCCGAGGTGGCACATGCGGGTACTCTTGTGGCCCTCCTCGATGTCCGCATTGGGCCGGCGGCCGGTGCGAATGCAGTCGAGGAAGTTCTGCAGGTGGACCCGGTCCATCCCACTCGGCTTGTCCGACGCCTCGATGCCGTCGATCACGTGCCAGCCCTTGTTCGTGAAGAGCAGCGTGCCGTGCTGGCCGTACAGGGCGATGCCCCACGGCTGCCCCTCGACCCCGGTCCGCGACCAGATGCGGTGCTCCCAGACGACGCAGCAGCCGGGGAAGTCGAATGTCGCGATGTGCGTGTCCGGCGTCTGCTGATCGTCCTCGTAGAAGTACTTCCCGCCGCCCGCGGCGATGCGCGTCGGGGTGTCGAGGCCGGCGACGAAGCGCGCCACGTCAAGGGCGTGAATGCCGTTGTTGCCCAGCTCGCCCGTGCCGTAGTCCCAGTGCCAGTGCCACTTGTAGTGGAAGCGATTCGCGTTGAACGGACGCTGGGCGGCCGGGCCGAGCCACAGGTCGTAATCGACGCCCCTGGGGACGGGGGAATCCTTGCGGTGGCCGATGTTCGGACGGTTGCCGGCGATCCAGGTGCGGGCGAACGGGATCTTGCCGAGCTTCCCGGACCGGACGAGTTCGGCGGCGCTGGCGAAGTGCGGGGCGCTGCGGCGCTGGGTGCCGACCTGGACGACCCGGTTGTGCCGCCGCGCCGCCTCGACCATGCGCCGTCCCTCGATGAGGTTGTGCGAGATCGGCTTCTCGACGTAGACGTGCTTGCCGGCCTGGCATGCCCACACGGTCGCCAGGGCGTGCCAGTGATCCGGGGCGGCGATGACCAGGGCGGTGATGTTCTTGTCCTCCAGCACGCGGCGGACGTCCTTCTCGACGCGCGGGGCTCGCTTCTGGCGGGCGTTGACGGCCTTCAGAGCGGCGGGCACGACGTTGTCGTCCACCTCGCACAGGCAGGCGACCTCCGCGTTTTCGAGAGCGGAGAACCCGCGGATGAGGTCTTTGCCGCGCCCGTTCACCCCCATGACGGCCACCTGGACCCGTTCGTTGGCCTGGGCGGCGCCGGCGGCGGTCAGGGCCGACAGGCTGGCAGCGGTGGCGGCGGAGGCGGTCAGGAAGCGGCGGCGAGTCGGGGTCGGCATGATGCGTTTCTCCGGGTCGGGTGGGGGTGAGGCGGCGCCTCGTCAGGGCACTGGGATCTAGCATACCCCGTGGACGTGCCGCGGGGGAGTAGAAAACCCGGTGGCTGTCAGGGAACGACCGAGAAGGCGCCTGGACCGTGACGGCCGCATGGCCCGCCGGCCCGCCGCGGCCTGGCCCGCGAGTTTTTCGCCGGAAACGCCGCCCCGGGTTTGCCCGGCGCGCCGCTCGCCGGTACCATGAGCAGTGAGCGCGTTGAGTTCTTTCCCCCGAACGCCAATCCCGGACCGTCCAGAAGCATGGGGCTCCCCAGTCAAACGGTCGGACTCCTGAAGGCTGCCCGGTATCTCGCCGCCGAGTTACGCGCGGACGCGGTCCTGCTGCTGACCGAGACGGACCTCGACTGGGACGCCGTCCTGGAACACCTGAAGGAGTGCCACCTCCTCGTGGCCGCGGCCCAGGACAAGACCCTGACACGCAAGCTCGAACAGTACCAGCACCTCGACGTCCTCGACATCGACGCCGGCCCAACCCCGATCCAGGAGTTGATGAGCCTCGCCCTGCTCGAGGCGATCGCCGCCGAGAAACTCCGCACCGGGGCCCACGTCATCGCCCTTTACAACGGGATCGCGACCGAGGAAGACCGCCCGCAGCCGGTGGACAGCCTGAGCGTCATCCACCTGGGCGAGCACCTCGAACGGCTCAGCGCCCAGGATCTGCGGCGGCTGGACACGCAGGTGCCGCTGGAGACGTTGCGGGCGGTTGTGGACATGGCGACGGAGATCGGCCGGGAGGGGCGCGAGGGGCACCCGGTCGGCGCCCTGTTCGTGGTCGGCGACACGCCCAAGGTACTGAAGATGTCGCGGCCGGTGAATTTCAACCCGTTCCGCGGGTACAGCCGGGCCGAGCGCGACGTCCGGGACCGCAAGGTGCGTGAACAGATCAAGGATCTCGCCCAGCTCGACGGCGCCACCATCATCCGCCGGGACGGGGTGGCGGTCGCCGCCTGCATGTACATCGATGCCCCCGCCGAGGGGATCACCCTGAGTAAGGGTCTCGGCGCGCGTCACTGGACGGCCGCTGCCGTCAGCAAGGCGACCAAGGCGGTCGCCATTGTCGTCAGCCAGTCGTCCGGGACCGTGCGGATCTTCCTGAACGGTGAGGTGGTGCTGCACATCGAGCCGCTGGCGCGGCCGATGATCTGGCAGAACTTCCGCATGGAAGGGGCCGACGGCGACGGCGGAGGCGGGGCGCCGGTGGGGTGAGCTTTAATGCATCAACCGCAAGCGCCAGCGCGCGGTTTAGCCGCGCGCTGGCGCTTGCGGCTGGTATCCCCAGCAGTTGCCACGAACCACCAGAGCGGCGCTTCCGGCGGGTCAGCCGCGCGGCAGCAGGCCGGCCTCCTGCAGCGCGGCGCGCATCTTCTGCTGCTTGTCGGCCGACAGCGGCGCCACCGGGGACCGGCTCGGACCGATCGGCATCCCGAGCATCGCCAGGGCTGCCTTCACGCCGCCCGGCGCTGTCCCGAGGGTCAGACTGAGCCGGACCGGGTTGAGCCGGCGCTGGGCTGCCTGCGCCGCTGCGTGGTCGCCGCGCACGGCCGCTTCATAGACGTCCACGACCAGGCGCGGGGCCACGTTCGCCGTCGCCGGCACCGCTCCCTTCGCTCCCCAGATCAGGGCGTGGTAGATCAGCGTGTCGCGCCCCATCAGGACACTGAATCGGTCCGGCACGACGCGGATCAGCTCGTTCGTGTTCTGCAGATCGCCGCTGGAGTCCTTGATGCCGAGGATGTTCGGCACCTCGGCCAGCCGCGCCACCGTCTCGACGTCGATCTTGACCCCGCCGCAGGTGCCGGGGTTGTTGTAGAGGATGACCGGAACGGACGTACTCTCGGCGATGCGCCGGTAGTGGTCGGCGATCTCCTGCTGGTTCGGGCTGACAAAGTACGGGGTGATGACCGACACGCCCTGGACGCCCTCCTTCTCGGCCATGCGCGTCAGGCGCACCGCCTCGCGCGTCGTCTCCGCCCCGGTGCCGGCGAACACCGGGACGCGGCCGCGAACGTGCGCAACGGTGGTCGCGATCACCTCCTGCTTCTCGCGCTCGTCCAGGGCGTAGAACTCGCTGTTGGTGCCCAGCACGAAGATGCCGTGGACGCCCTGGGCGATCAGGTGGTCGATGAACCATTTCAGACGCGGCAGGTCCAGATCCTCGTTGGCCTGCATGGGCGTCGCGACGGGAGGAATGATGCCTTTGAGTTGCATGGTGGTTCGGGGGTGTGGTGGTTCGTTGGGAGGGTAGTGGGTCCGCCAGGGGTTAGGTAGCGAAAACCCGCACAGCCCGCAACCCGCCTGCGGCGCCTTTCTCGCCGGCGGGTTCAACACTCCGTTCGCGCCGCGGCCCCGCCCTTCACGGCGCCGGTCCGGATTCCGCACCGACATTTCGTTGCATTTCGCGCGGCGCTCTGGCATGGTATAGCTAGGTTCTTTCTGGGAAAGCCCACGGGTGGCGTCCCGTGGGCTTGGCATGGCCCCTTGCACACCATCCTCCTGGAACTTGCACTGGCGGGGAGGATACACGTCCGGGCCAGGATGGCTCCGCGCGAAGGCCGACTTTCTTCCGGGTCGGAGATCCGGCCAGCGCAGGCAAGACCGCGAGACGGCGTGGGAGGCGCGGCGGCGATGGATCATGAGTTGATTTGCATGTGGCTGGAACTGCCGGTCAAGTACTGGCCGCCGGACCACTACACTCTCCTCGGTCTGAAACCCGGGGAGTGTGACTGCGCACGCATCGAGCAACAGGTCCACGAACGCCTGTCGCGGGTGCGCTGCTACCAGCTGTCGCATCCCGGCCCGGCCACCGAGGCGATGAACCGCCTCGCCCAGGCCTACACGTGCCTCACGGACCGCCAGGCCAAGAGCGCCTATGACGCGGAGCATTTCCCCCACCTCGCCGCCCGGGCCAGACAGCCTGCGCCGGCTCCCAGGCCACCTGGCAAGCCGCGCCACCAGGCCGCCACCCGCCCCGCGCCGCCCGACGCCAGTTCTGTCGATACGGCGGTCATGCAGCCCGTCAAAACTCAGGTCGATTGGCGCGACGCCGGGCCGCCTCCCCTGCGTGTCCAGGAGGCGCAGACGCCCCCGCCGGTGCGCTACTCGGTCGGCGAGGCCACGCCCCCGCCGGTGCGGATCCTGCTGCCCCAGCAACCCGCCACGGCCGCCCCCCCCGCGCCCGCCACCCCGGTTTCGCCCGACCCGCCGACCGGCGCGACGGTATCCCCGGCAACGCCTGCGCCGCCCCAGCCGGCCCCGGCGCCTACCCCGCCGGCGGTCGATCCGGTAGACGACCTCGCACGCTCCTCGCGCGACGCCCGCCGCGGACTCGGCACCCGCCGTGCCCTCTACGAGCGCATCCTGACCACGCGCCACCTGCAGCGTGCCTGGAGCCGCGCCGGTAAGTACCTTGCCCGGCCGAAACGGCGGCTCACCCGCACCGTCGAGGAAACCGAGTTCACCCGGCTGTTGACGCAGATCGACGAGTTGCTCGCCGACTTCCCCCCTCTGCTCGGAGAACCCGGTAAACCCGGCTACCGGGTCGTCGCGCTGCTCCAGGATGACGACGTGGTGGGCACCTTCAACCGCCACGATGCCGCCGACCGGGACGCCCTGGCCCTGGACTGGTCAGCGGGCCAGGCGCTGCTGACCGCCCACCGCCGCTTCCTCTTGCAGCAGTTGAAGACCAGGCGCCGGTGTAATCTGCTCGGCCGCATGGCCCTCTCGATCAAGGCCGCGCTGCTCGACCACCCGGTCTGGACCTGCATTGGGTTGCTCGTCGTGATCGGCGTCGCGGTCGCCACCCTCCTGGTTGACTGAACCGCCCGACTCGTTACTCCTCTTCCTCCCAGCGCGACCGGCACGGTCCGGCGCAGCTTCTCCTGCCGGCTGCCCCGTTTTTGATTGACAGCCCACTGTCAATGAGTATCATGAACTGGTCTTGATTCTGGCCGGGCGGCGGGGGCCGCTGGACACCACGTTCCGGCCTCCCGGCCTTCGTCACCTTGGCCCCCTGTACGGCCCGCGCCGTTGGGGCCGATCGGCGCGCAGCAGGGGTACAGTGGCCATGGCCACCGGCACCGGGCAACGAGTCGAGGAGATCGCCCACGACCTGTTCGCGGTCGTCACCCAGATTGGCCTCTCCACCCTCCGCGGCCGCCGCCGGGGCACCGACCTGAAGGAAATTGAGTTCCTCACCCTGTCGATTCTCCAGGCCCACACCACGATGATCGTCGGCGACATCCAGCGGCTCCTCGGCGTGCTGCCGGCCCAGATGTCGCGCGTCATCCGGTCGCTGGAGGGCCGGGACCGGCCGCTGATCAGCTGCCGCATCAACAGCCGCGACAAGCGCAAGATCGACGTTTGCCTGACCTCGGCCGGGGAGAAGGCTCTCGCCGAGTATCAGGGCGCCCGCACGCGCCGGCTCGTCGAGTTGCTCCGCCCGCTCCCCGAAGAGGACCAGGAGGAGTTGATCCGGCTCGCCGAGAAGCTCGGCGCCCTGCTCGACCGCACCCCGGCCTCCCAGTGACTGACAGCACCTGTCCAAAGCCCACGGGCTGCGGCCCGTGGGCTTTGGAGCTACCGGACCAAACGCGACGAGCCGGAAGCATAAGCGACGGATCTGTCAAAGTTGCCGTCGCTTATGCTTTCGGCTCGTCAGCGTCATGGGGTCTGGTCCGGCGGCACTAACCCGGATGGCGCACGGTCCGGCATTCGTGCGAAGCAAATCAAGGACTTGCGGCCACAATCGCTAGCCGGACGCGCCAGTGACGACAGACTGCGCAACCCCTGATCCCACCGGCGCTGGCGCGTCCGGCTAACCGCGCCCGTGCGCTATCCGGGCCAGGAGCGCCGCGGGGCCGCCGCTGACGCGCTCCAGGGTCGCCCGACGCCGGTAAAAGTCGGCGATGGCCTCGTAGTAGCGGTCCTGCAGCCCGATCAGATTCCGCTCGGCCTCGATCAGGCTCAGGAACGGAAGCCTGCCGGTGACGTAGGCTGCCTGGGCCGCCTTGATGTTGGCCCGGGCCGCCGGCAGGATGGTCCGCTCGTACAGCTGCACCACCTTCTCGGCGCGGGTCGCCTGGGCGTGCGCCTCCTCGACCTGGAACTGAGTCTGGTCGGTCAGTCGGGCCAACTCGGCGCGGCGCTGGGCGATGCGTGCGGCAGCCTCAGCGACGGCGCCGTGGCGCCGCCTCAGCCGGACCGGCAGGTTCATCCGCATCCCGACCATCGGGCGCAGGTCGCGCTCGCGCGGCTGCCAGAATGCGTCATACGCAGCCATCACCTCGACGTCGGGGTAGAACTCCTTCCGCGCCAGGCCGAGGTTCGCCTCGTCCGCGGCGAGGCGGTCGGCGAGCGCCCGCAGATCGGGCCGTCGCTCCAGGGCCGCGGCACGCAGCACGTCGGCGGCCGGCAACGGCCCTGCCGGCGCCAGCCGGGTCGGCGGCGGCAGTAACGGGGTGCTGGGCGGCAGGTGCATGAGCGTATTCAGCCGCGCCGCCGCGACGCGCCGCACCTGCTCCAGTTCCAGCTGGCGCTCGCGTTGCCGGCCGATCTCGACCTCCGCCTGAAGGACGTCCTGCTGCGGAACCAGGCCTGTTCGGAAGCGCTGCTCGGCGTTGCGGCGGAACTCCTCCAGCAGCCGCAACGCCTCCGCATTGACGGCCAGCGCCCGCCCCGCCAGGTAGTAGTCAGCGAGGGCGGCGTGCGTGCTCTCGACCAGCTGGAGCCGCATGTCCTCGATATCCTGGCCGGCGGCCGCCGCCTCGCTCAGCGCGCCCTGTCCGCGCAACCTCAGCTTGCCGGGGAAGGGGAACTTCTGCGACGCCTCGACCCGGTAGGCGAATTCCACGTCGGGGGAGTTGATCGACGCGGGGCCGATGATGCCGGCGATCATCGGATCGTCGAGGGACGTGACCTGCGGGTATCGGGCCGCCGCCGCCTGCCAGGCGGCAACCATCTGGGCCAGCGACGGGTTGCGGGCGAGAACTGCCTGCACTACCGTCTCCGCAGTCAATTCCGCAGCGGCGGCGGCCATGTCGGGGGAGGCGACCGAGAAGCCGAGGCGGGCCGGGGGAGGAACATCGGGGGGAGATGCCAACACCGTCGGACCGGGTGCGATCAACAGCACCGCCGGCAGGACCGCCCGGAGCGTGCGTCTCCCCCAGAACTCCATGTGCCCGCCCTTCCTGAACTGCCGTGACGCGAAAACCTCTCCCCACGTCTCACCGAAGGGCCGCCGGCGCCGGGGCCGGCTCGGTGAGCACCTCCGTACCCGCATCCACCCCGCCGGCGCCGAAGCGCTTCATGAAGCGCTCCATTGTCGCCATCTTGAGCTTGATGTCCTCCATGTGCTGCTCCATCCGGCGCAGCTGCTCCGCCGACTCCGTCAGCCGCGCGTTGCCGGTCGCCAGTTCGCCGCGGATGAACTCCAGATGCTGGTTACCGCGGTCGAGGCGCTCGGTGAACTGCCGCACGCAGCCAACCGGGGCAATCAGCAAGACCAGTAGCGGAACAATTCGCGTCATGGCAACCTCCTCCGACTGTATCGGCTGCACCGGCGAGGGCGCTTGAAGCGATCTCGCGGACCGGCTCGCCAGCCGGCGCGACGGTCGCTAAGACTACCGGCGAGACGTCGTCCCCACCTCTGTATCGCGAGGCCGTCCCCATGTGGAAGCTCTGCCCCCTGCTCGCCCTGGCGCTGGGCCTGACGCTGCTGTTCGCCGCTCGCGTTCCCGCCGACCGGCCGCCCGGCGTGCGCCTCACCCCGGCTCCGTATCAATCGGGCCGGTCGGTCGTCATGGCGCCGAACGCGATCGTCGCGACCAGCCACCCACTCGCCGCCCAGGTCGGCCTCGACATCCTCCGCAAGGGGGGCAACGCCATCGACGCGGCCATCGCCGTCAACGCGACGCTCGGCGTCGTCGAGCCGATGTCGTGCGGGATCGGCGGCGATCTGTTCGCGCTCGTCTGGGACAGCAAGACGCAGAAGCTCTACGGCCTCAACGCCTGCGGCCGCTCGCCCTACAAGATCTCGTGCGCGTACTTCGCCCAGAAGAAGCTGAAGGAGATCCCCGAGGCGGGGCCGCTGCCGTGGTCGGTGCCCGGCTGCGTGGACGGGTGGGAGGAGCTGCGCAAGCGCTTCGGTACGCTGCCGCTGGAGACGCTGCTGCGGCCGAGCATCGACTACGCCGAGGGCGGGTTCCCGGTCAGCGAGGTGATCGCCGAGAGGTGGCGCGAGGCCGAGCCGAAGCTGAAGCCCTACCCGGACTCGGTCCACGCCTTCCTGCCCGGCGGCAGGGCGCCGCGCGCCGGCGAGGTGTTCAGGAACCCGGACCTGGCGCGCAGCTACCGCGCGATTGCCAGGGGCGGGCGCGACGCCTTCTATCGCGGGCGCATCGCCGAGGAGATCGTCGCCTTCTCCGAGAAGAACGGCGGGCTGTTCGCGCTGAAGGACTTCGCCGACCACACCTCGACGTGGGTGGACCCGGTCAGCACGACCTATCGCGGCTACGAGGTGTGGGAGCTGCCGCCGCCGGGGCAGGGCATCGCCGTGCTGCAGATGCTGAACATCCTCGAAGGCTACGACCTCAAGAAGCTGGGGCCGACGTCCGCCGACTACTGGCACCTGCTGATCGAGGCGAAGAAGCTCGCTTACGCCGACCGGGCGAAGTTCTACGCCGATCCCGATTTCGCGAAGCTGCCGGTCGCCGAGCTGATCTCGAAGCCCTACGCCGAGAAGCGCCGCAAGCTCATCGACCCGGCGAAAGCCCGGAAGAACGTGCCGCCGGGCGACCCGAAGCTGGAGCGCGGCGACACGGTGTACCTGACGGTGGTGGACAGGGACCGCAACTGCGTGTCGCTGATCCAGAGCAACTACTTCGGGTTCGGGTCGATGATGGTGCCGGGGCGGCTGGGGTTCCCGCTGCAGAACCGCGGCGCGCTGTTCGCGCTGGACGAGGAACACCTGAACTGCCTGAAACCGCACCGGCGGCCGTTCCACACGATCATTCCGGGGATGGTGACGCTGAACGGTCGGCCGTGGTTCACGTTCGGCGTGATGGGCGGCGACATGCAGCCGCAGGGACAGGTGCAGGTGCTGCTCAACCTGATCGACTTCGGGATGAACGTGCAGGAGGCGGGCGAGGCGCCGCGCGTCGAGCACCTCGGCTGCGCGAAGCCGACGGGCGCGGCGGCGAGCAAGGACGGCGGACAGACGAAGGCGGAGCGCGGCCTGCCGCCGGGCGTGCTGTACGAACTGACGCGGCGCGGGCACAACGTCTGCACGGTGCTGCGCAACGGCGGCGGGTATCAGGGCATTCTGATCGATCCGAAGACGAACATGCTGCACGGCGGGACGGAGTACCGCAACGACGGCTGCGCGGTGGGGTACTGACCGGAGGAGACCGGCAGCAACGACGTGGACATCCACGAACGCTGGTACACCCGAGTGGTCGGGTTGGTTCCTTACCTCAAAACCGCTGAAACCAGCGGTTGAACCGCTTCACGGAGAACCAGGGAGAGGACCGTACGGACGACTGCCCGCCAAGTTGCCAGCGGCAGGAAGAACAGCCACGGCACTTCGATAGGAGAGCAGCGCTCTCTGACTGATTCTGGAGAGGACTTCCATGAAAACCACCCTGATTGGCAGTGTGCTGGCCGCACTCCTTCTGCTCGGCCCGGGCACCACCCCGGCCGGCCAGCCGAAGGCCGACGCCGGGCGCTGGACCGCGAAGCGCGCCAAGGCATGGTATGCGCAGCAGCCGTGGCTCGTCGGCTGCAACTTCATCCCGAGCACGGCCGTCAACCAGCTCGAGATGTGGCAGGCCGACACGTTCGACCCGGTCACCATCGACCGCGAGCTGAAGTGGGCCGCCGAGCAGTTCGGCTTCAACACGGTCCGCGTCTTCCTGCACGACCTCGCCTGGGACGCCGACCCGAAGGGGTTCAAGGAGCGGCTGGAGAAGTTCCTCGCCAGCGCCGACCGGCACCAGATCCGGCCGATGGTGGTATTCTTCGACGACGTCTGGAACCCCGAGCCAAAACTCGGCAAGCAGCCGGCCCCGCGGCCCGGCGTCCACAACTCCGGGTGGATGCGCAGCCCGGGGCCGAAGGCTGTCAACGACCCGGCCGCGTGGGGGCGGCTGGAGAAATACGTCACCGATGTGCTTACCACGTTCGGCAAGGACCGGCGCGTCCTGGCGTGGGATCTGTACAACGAGCCGGGCAACGAGAAGCAGATCAACAGGTCGCTGCCGCTGCTGAAACAGACCTTCGCCTGGGCGCGCAAGGTCAATCCGGAGCAACCGCTAACCGTCGGCCTGTGGCGCTATGACAAGGCGTTTCAGCAGCTGAACGATTATCAGCTGGCCGCCAGCGACGTGACCTCGTTCCACCACTACGGCAACGCGAAGGATCTGGCGCGGCTGATCGGGGAGCTGAAGCAGCACGGCCGGCCGGTCATCTGCACCGAGTGGATGGCCCGCACGCGCGACAGCACCGTGGCCGCGAACCTGCCGGTGTTCTTCAAGGAGCGCGTCGGCTGCTACAACTGGGGCCTGGTGTCCGGCAAGACGCAGACGATCTACCCGTGGGGCTCCAAGCCCGGCTCGCCCGAGCCGAAGGTCTGGTTCCACGACCTGCTGCGGCCGGACGGCACGGTCTACAGCGAGGAGGAGGCGAAGCTGTTTCGCAAGTACACCGCGGCCGCTCGGGAGAAGGACAAGACGCCGCGCCCTGTCGGGGCTTTCTCCCCCCGCACCCCCCTGCTCCTCTCTCCCACCAGGGGCGAGGGGGAAAGACAAACCAGACACCCGCTGCCGGATTTTGAATCAGACAGGGTGTGCCGTCCGTAGCGATCTATTGACGTCGGAATGTGGCACGCGCATAAGAAGACCCCGGTGTTCAGCAAGCTGAACACCGGGGTCGTTTCATTCTGGTGCTCCCGTGCGCCGCCCAGATCGCCGGGAGCACTCATGACCAGTCAGTTAAGACTCGTCGCTGCATGAAGAGAGCAATCGCCGTGCCGCGATGCCATCGAGAAGCCTGCCGGTGCCACAAATAACGATTGACGAGTGGCTTGCGTTTGCAAGGCCGCGAGCGGGTCGGTCCGCGCCCTGCCCCCGTGGATGGGCGATTATCTCGCGGCCGGTGCGCTCGTGCTCCGAGCGGGCAAGAAGTGCCCACCGTTCGTGAGGCGTGGGTGCGCGAAGCGGTGGGACCAATGGCACATCGCTTGCACGAACTACTGGCAGGATTGAGCCGCCCGGCGGCTGCGATGGGAGCGCCGTGTGAAACCTGCAGGAACGGGGAAAGTGGACCCATGCCAAGGGTCGTAGCGAGGACAACCTGGAGGACATCCCCGAAAAGTCTGCGGTGCGTGTGCAGTCTGACACCCGTCCGCGACGATTTCTCTCTGAGGAAGTCCGGTTCCGCCTTCCATTCGCGGGCCGGATGGCACAAACTCTGGAAGGTTCCTCCGCAACACGGTTTGGTGGGTTCCGGCCCGCAACCGGCGTTGCACGAGGACTGCCGGTTCTGGCGAGGTGAGGCGGCAACCCGGCTCGTGTCCTTCGCGCCCTGACCCGGGGCGACCTGCGAAATTACCACCCGCGACCTTGATTTCCGGCCCCGAGCCCGACCGGCCCGGGGAAGGTACGATTGCCGTCTTCCTCGGAAGATCCGCCTGGGCACTGTGCGACATACATCTGGAGCGTGTACACCCGGAGGGCACAGATTACCATGCAAGCAGAGGCCAGAGTACCGTGGGCGGTCGTCGTCTCGTTCCCCGCGCGCGGCCCCAGCCCTGGGGCCGCGAAATCCTACCACGGCGACGGACGCGACATCATCTTGCAGGGGTTCCACTGGGATTCGCACCGCGGGGGCCACGACCCCCAGGCAGGCGCCCGGAAGAGTTGGTACACGATCCTGCGCGAGAACGCGCCGGCGGTTCAGGCGGCCGGGTTCACCTACGTCTGGTTTCCGCCGTCGTCGGACTCGCTCGCCCCGCAGGGGTACATCCCGCGGCGCTGGAACGTCCTCGACACCCGGTACGGGAGCGAGACCGAGTTGCGCGCCGCGATCCGCGCCCTGGGGCCGGTCAAGGCGATGGCCGACATCGTTCTGAATCACCGCGTCGGCGTGGCAACGCCCGGTGCCGACTTCGCCGACCCGCCATTCCCCGACAACCGGGCAGCCATCGTCCGGGACGACGAGTCCGGCATCGGGACCGGCCACCACGACACAGGCGAACGCCACCCGGCCGGGCGCGACCTGGACCACACCAACGCGGACGTGCGCACCGCCATCAAGCACTACCTGCGCCGGCTCCAGTCGCTCGGGTTCAAGGGTTGGCGGTACGATCTGGTCAAGGGATATCACGGCCGGTTCGTCGGCGAGTACAACGACGCGACGTCGCCCGATCTGTCGGTTGGTGAGTTCTTCGACGGCGACCGGCAGAAGGTGACCGACTGGATCGACGCGACTGGCCGGCGCTCGACGGCGTTTGACTTCCCGACCCGGTTCCTGCTGTTCGAGGCGTGTCGGACCGACTGCTACGACCGCCTACGGTCGTGCAACGGCAACCGGACGGTGCCGGGCGGGCTGCTCGGGTTCTGGCCGGGGCGGGCGGTCACGTTCGTGGACAACCACGACACCGAGCACCGGCGCGAGCTGGACCACACCGAGCACTACGGGACGCACCACTTCCCGGGCGAGACGGTGGCGATGGCCTACGCATACACGCTGACCCACCCGGGCATGCCGTGCGTCTTCTGGCCGCACTTCTTCGACTGGGGCGCTCCGACCCGGCACCGGCTCGAACGGCTGCTGAAGGTGCGCCGCGACATGGGCCTGCACGCGACCAGCGGGGTCGAGATCCGCGAGGCGTGCCGAGGGCTGTACGCAGCATTCATCGACGGCCGGGTGGCGATCAAGCTGGGGCGACGTGCCTGGTCGCCAGGCGGCGGATGGCGCCTCGCCGTCGATGGCGACAGGTTCGCCGTGTGGACGCGCGATTGATCGCGGTGCCGGCTTCTCCGCCAGGCGCAGGACGATTCGGCCTGCTGTCCGAGCCGCGACGCCGCGTTGCGGCTCGGACACCCGAAGGAGAGGGACGCCGTGCTGTCACCGAAGCGGGTCTTGCTGGAAGTTGCCGTCGCGTCGGTCGAGGACGCGCTGGCCGCCGCGGCGGGCGGCGCGGACCGGCTCGAACTCAACGCCGCGCTGGCGCTGGGCGGGCTGACGCCGTCGCTGGGCACGCTGATCGAGGTCAAACAGACCGTCTCCTTGCCCCTGCTGGTCATGGTGCGGCCGCGCGGCGGCGGATTCGCCTACAGCGCGGCCGACTTCCGCGTGATGCAGCGCGATGCCGAGCTGGCCCTGACTCACGGCGCCGACGGGATCGTGTTCGGCGTCCTGACCGAGGACGGTCGCGTGGACGCGGAGCGCTGCCGCCAGCTGGTGCGGACAGCGGGTCTGCGGGAGGCAGTCTTTCACCGGGCGTTCGACGTCACCCCCGACCCGTTCGAGGCGCTGGAGCAGCTGATTGACCTGGGGATCCGCCGCGCGATGACAAGCGGCCAGGAAGAGAGCGCCTACAACGGCGCGGCCCTGATCGGCGAGTTGATCCGTCGCGCCGCCGGACGCATCGAGGTGTTGCCCGCGGGCGGCATCAACGGCTTCACCCTCGCCGACGTGCTGGCCCGAACGGGCTGCGACCAGGTTCACGCCTCACTGCGGACGCGGCGCGAGGACCGTTCGGTCGCGGCGCGGCCGCAGGTGTCGTTCGGCGGCGTCGTGCGGCTTCCGGAGGATCGCTACGACGCCACGAGCGCGGACGGCGTCCGACGTCTGCGCGACCTTCTCTCCGGCGGCTGAGCGAGCCGCAGAGGCCGCAAACTTGCCGGATTCCGCCCATGCCGATTTGCCTCGCCGCGAGTTGTGAGCTACCCTTGCACACCCGTCCGACCTCAGCCAATCGGTTTCGAGGAAGGATTATCATGGCGTTCCCGCAAAGCGTGCTCGCGTACATCGGACCAGAGACGATTCTCCCGGCCACATCGATTCTGGCTGCGGTCGGCGGCATCGTGCTCGCCTTCTGGCAGTCCATCGCCGGCGCGGTCGTCCGCGCCTTCCGGTTCGTCTGCGGCATCCCCGCGCCCGCACCCGTGAGCAACGCGCCCACAACCGACCCGGTTCAGGATTCGCCCGCGGCCCCGGCGCCCGCCGGGCAGCAATAGCTGAGCGTCCTCCCGTCTCGCTTCCCTCCTGCCGCGGGCGCCCCCCTCCAACGCTGCAGACAGACCTGGTGCGCACAGCGGTGAAACCGTTCGACAGAGCGATCGTCCTCGGACTCGACGGGCTGGAGCCCCGGATCGTCGAGGAGCTGTTCCGGGCGGGCGAACTGCCCCACCTGGCCCGGCTCCGCGAGCGCGGCGGCTTCGCCCGCGTCGCCACCACCTGCCCGGCCCAAACGCCGGTCGCCTGGTCCACGTTCGCCACCGGCACCAACCCCGGCGGCCACGGCATCTTCGACTTCCTCCGCCGCGACCCGAAGACCCACCGGCCCGACCTGGCACTGAACCGCTACGAGCAGAAGAACGCCTTCACGCCGCCGCGGGCCGTCAACCTGCGCCGCGGTACGCCCCTGTGGGCCACCCTTTCCGCCGCCGGCGTACCGTCCACGATCGTGCGCTGCCCCTGCACCTACCCGCCCGAGCCGGTGCGCGGACGGATGCTCGCCGGCATGGGGGTGCCGGACCTGCGCGGCGGACTGGGCACGGCCACCTTCTACACCTCCGCGGCGGACGTCCGCGGGGGCGAGGGCGAAAGTGTCGTCAGGCTCCCAGCGGCGGCGGGCACGATCGCGACCCAGCTGAACGGCCCGCGCAACGCACGGGGAGGGAGCTTTCAGACCGAGATCACCCTGCACCCCGAGCCGGCCGGGGAGCGGCTGGTGGTCGCCTGCCAGGGGCGGCGCCTGGAAGTTCCGCGCGGGCGCTGGAGCGCCTGGCTGCCGGTGAAATTCAAGACCGGGCTGTTCCAGTCGGTGCGCGGCGTCGTGCGCTTCTACCTCGTGCGGCTGGCCCCGACGCTGGAGCTATATGCCTCGCCCATCAACTTCGACCCGGACGCCCCGCCGTTCCCGATCAGCTCTCCGCCCGAGTACGCAGCCGAGCTGCGCCAGGCGGTCGGCGACTTCCACACGACCGGCATGGTGGAGGACCACGGCGGACTGAACAACGGCCGGTTCGATGAGGCGGCGTACCTCGACCAGTGCGCCGACGCCTGGCGCGAGCGCGAGCGTATGATGCTCCACGAGCTGGGCCGGCTGCGCGAGGGTTTGTTCTTCTGCCTGTTCGACACGCCGGACCGGGTGCAGCACATGTTCTGGCGCTTCCGCGAGCCGGACCACCCGGCCAGCGCCGGCGCGGGCCAGGCGGCGGCCGACTACCGCCACGTCATCGAGGACCAGTACCGTGCCTGCGATGCGGTGGTCGGCAAGGCGCTGGAGTTCGCCGACGACCGCACGCTGGTGGTGGCGCTGAGCGACCACGGGTTCAACAGTTTTCGGCGCGGGATAAACCTCAACACCTGGCTGCACGCGCAGGGTCTGCTGAAGCTGAGGCCGGGCGTCCGGCCGGGGGAGGAGGCCGGCGACTTCTTTCGCGGCGTGGACTGGGCCGGCACGCGCGCCTACGCCCTGGGTCTGGCCGGCATCTACCTGAACCTGCGCGGGCGGGAGGCGCACGGGACCGTCGCTCCGGAGGACGCGGAGAGCTTGAAGCGGACCATCGCCGAGCGGCTGGCCGGGCTGGTGGACGCGGAGCGCGGCGCGACGGCCGTCCGCGGCGTGGTGCGGCGCGAGGAGGTCTACGCCGGCCCGCACGTCGGGGAGGCGCCCGACCTGCTGGTACACCTTGCGGCCGGCTACCGCGTGTCGTGGGGAACGACGCTGGGCGGAATCCCCGAGAGATGTTTCGAGGACAACCGCAAGAAGTGGAGCGGCGACCACATCATCGACCCGGTCCTGGTGCCGGGCGTGCTGTTCGTGAATCGCCCGTTCCACGGAGAGGGCGCCCGGTTGATGGACCTGGCGCCGACGATCCTGTCCGCCCTGGGTGTGCCCCGGGGCGCCGCGATGGAAGGGAGATCGCTGCTGCCATGAAGATCCTCGTCATCGGCCTCGACGGCGCCGCCCCGGAGCTGCTGTTCGGGGACGAATCGCTCGTCAACTTCCGGCGGCTGATGGAGGCCGGGTGCTTCGGCCGGCTGGAGAGCATCGTCCCGCCGATCACCGTGCCGGCCTGGATGTGCCTGGCGACGAGCCAGGATCCGGGCTCGCTCGGCGTCTACGGGTTCCGCAACCGGGCCGACCACTCCTACGGCGGACTGCAGGTCGTCAACTCCGCGTCGATCCGCGAGCTGGCGGTGTGGGACCAGGTCGGGCGCGAGGGCGGCCGGGCCAGCATTGTCGGCGTGCCGCCGGGCTACCCGCCGCGCAAGGTGAGCGGGCTGTCGGTCGGCTGCTTCCTCACGCCCGACCCGGCCAGAGATCCGTTCACGCGCCCGCTGACGATCAAGGACGACATCCTGCGCCTGGTGGGCGACTACCCGGTGGACGTGAAGAACTTCCGGACCCACGCCAAGGCGTGGCTGAAGGACGAGATCTACACGATGACGCGCAAGCACTTCGAGGTGGTGCGGCACCTGCTGCGCGGCACGGCGTGGGACTACTTCCAGTTCGTCGAGATCGGCCTGGACCGGATGCAGCACGGCTTCTGGAAGTTCCACGATCCGCAGCACCGGCAGTACTGTCCGGGTTCGCCTTACGAGACGGTCCTGCGCGACTACTACCGCTACCTCGACGACGAGGTAGGGCGGACGCTGGAGGAGTTGACGGAGGAGACGGCGGTCCTCGTTGTGTCCGACCACGGCGCACAGCGGCTCGACGGCGGCTTCTGCGTCAACGAGTGGCTGATCCGCGAGGGGCTGCTGGTCCTGCACGAGTACCCTCGCGCGGTGACGCCGTTCAGCCGGCTGGCGGTGGACTGGTCGCGAACGACCGCCTGGAGCGAGGGCGGGTACTACGCCCGGGTGTTCCTGAACGTCAAGGGGCGCGAGCCACACGGCACCATCGACCCGGCCGACTACGAGCGCGTGCGCGACGACCTGAGGGCGCGCCTGGAGGCTCTCCCCGACGACCGGGGGCAGCCGATGGGTACGCAGGTGTTCCGGCCGGAGGAGGTCTATCGCTCGGTGCGCAACGTGGCGCCGGATCTCATCGTTCACTTCGGCGGGCTGTACTGGCGGTCGATCGGCGGTGTGGGCTATCCGTCCCTGCACGTCGAGGAGAACGACACGGGGCCGGATGACTGCAACCACGCGCCGTTCGGGTCGTTCATCCTGGCGGCGCCCGGCGTCCCGCCGCTGGGCGCGATCGACGGCGCACATCTGCTCGACATCGCCCCGACGCTGCTCGAGCTGGGCGGTTACGACGTGCCGCCATCGATGCAGGGCCGTTCGCTCCTGGCCGGCGGGGCCGCCACCGCCGGCGCGCTTCTGTCGGCGGAGGCGGAAGCGCTCGTGCGCGACCGTCTGAGTGGGCTCGGTTACATTGGTTAGTGCAAGGGCAGAAGGGTCAGCGAGCGCCCCCATGCCCCGTCTAAACGATTTCGTCCGGCGCCACCGCGAAGGCAGCGGTTCCCGTCTGCCCGGCCAGGGAGTGGTCATCATGTCGATTTCACCCGCGGCAAACCGCTCTGGTCCGGTCGTGGTCCGTCCCGCGCCCTTGCTGCCGCTGGCGGTGTGGTTCGGTCTATTCAGCGGGCTGGCCGAGGTCGGTTACTGGATCCTCGTCCGGTTGGTCGGCCAGTCGTGGTATCTGCGCCTGCCGCCCGACTTCCCGTGGATGACGCCGGTGACGGACGTCGTTGTTTTCCTCAGCGTCGGACTGGTCCTCGCCGGGCTGGCGCGGGCTGCCCCCGGGCTGCCCTGGCTCCGCGTCGGCCTGTTCACCTTCACCGCGCTGGTGCTGGCCAAGGCGCTGCTGGTGTACGGCAAGCTCCACCCGCTGCCGCTGGTGCTGCTGGCGTGCGGCGCCGCGGTGCAGGTCAGTCGGGTATCCGCCCGGTACTTCGCGCGCTTGTGGCCGGTGATGTCCCGGAGCTTGATGTGGATGGTCCACCTCACCGCGGCACTGGCGGCGACGCGCCTGGCCGCGGTCGAGGTGGCCGAGCGCCGCGCCCGCGCGCAGCTGCCCGCCCCGCCGACCGGCGCCCCGAACGTCCTCTTCATCGTCCTCGACACCGTGCGGGCGAAGAACCTCAGCCTGTACGGCTACGCGCGGCAGACCTCGCCGCAGCTGGAGCGCTGGGCGAAGAAAGGCGTGACGTTCGAGCGCGCGATGGCGACCTCGTCGTGGACGCTCCCCTCGCACGGCAGCCTGTTCACCGGCCGCTACCCGGACGATCTGACCGGCGGCTGGCACACTCCTCTGGACGCCACCCACCCGACCCTCGCGGAGGGCCTGGCCGATCACGGCTACCTGACCGCCGGGTTCGTCGCCAACCGCTTCTACGCGGGCAAGGATTCCGGCCTGGCGCGCGGCTTCGTCCACTACGACGACTTCGCGAACACCGTCGGCGAGTACATCAACAGCTCGACGTTGGCCAAACGGCTGTGCGGCGCCCGCCAGGTACGGCGGGTGCTGGGCTTCGACGACCTGTACGGCCGCCGGAACGCGGCGGAGGTGAGCCGGGCCTTTCTCGACTGGCAGGCGCGGCAGACGGACCGGCCGTTCTTCGCGTTCCTGAACTACTTCGACGCCCATGACCCGTACCTGCCGCCGGCCCCGTTCGACACGAAGTTCGGTCCAGCCCTGACGCGCGCGCAGCGCGAGCTGATGACGGACTGGTGGCCGTGCCACCGGCTGAAGCTGACCGGGCCGCAGACCGCGCTGGCGATGCGGGCCTACGACAGCTGCCTCGCCGGCCTGGACCACCAGGTCGGCCTGCTGCTGGACGAGCTGGATCGGCGGGGGACGCTGGGCAACACCCTGGTGATCATCGCGTCCGACCACGGCGAGCACTTCGGCGAGCACGGCCTGATGCTGCACGGCAACAGCCTGTACCGCGACCTGCTGCGGGTGCCGCTGGTGATTCTCTACCCCGGGCGGATTCCGGCCGGAGGGCGTGTGAAGTCGTTCGTGTCGCTGCGCGACCTGCCGGCGACGGTCCTCGACCTGGCGGGCCTGACGTGGCGAGGACGCTTCCCGGGACAGTCGCTGACGCGCCACTGGGAGAGCGGGACGGCCGGCAGCGCGGCGGCTCCGGTGTTGTGTCTCGTCCACGACGGCGGGCAGAACGATCCGAACGAGCACCGCTGCTCGCCGGTGGCGCGGGGGTCGATGGTGTCGCTGTTCCTGGACGGCAAGCACTATATCCGCAATCTCGGCGACGGGCGCGAGGAACTGTACTGCTTCGACGGCGACCCGGGAGAGCAGAACGACCTCGCCGGCACCCCAGCCGGACAGGCGCTCCTGCCGCGCTACCGAGAAGCGGTCGCGCGCGCACTGGCGGAGGAATGACGCTGCGGGCTCGGACGGCGGCGGCCTGTGCGCGGCGCCTACCCCTATTCGTGGGGCGTGTGGCTCCCGCCGCCCTTGCCGTGGCCGCGAAAGCCGCGCCGACGCTGGGCGCTGTAGCGCGCCAGCGCGTCCTCGATCACCGGCACGACGGCAGCGACGGGCTGCAGTTCGTCCACCTCGACCGCCTTTCCTTCCAGCGTCTTGTAGTCCTGGAAGAAGCGGCGCAGCATCATCATGCGATGGCTCGGCAGTTCCCCCGCTTCCGTGAACCCGTTGTACTCCGGGTCGTCCACCGCCACCGCCAGCACCTTGTGGTCTTTCTTGCCGCTGTCGATCATCGTCATCAGGCCGATCGCTCGGGCGCTGACCAGGGTGAGCGGAGCGACCGGCTCCTGACACAGGACGAGCACGTCGAGCGGGTCGTCGTCCTCGGCCAGGGTTTGCGGGATGAAGCCGTAGTTCGCCGGGTAGTAGACGGCCGAGTAGAGGATGCGGTCGAGCCGCAGCATCCCCGTCTCCTTGTCCAGTTCGTACTTGACGCTCGACCCCATCGGGATCTCGATCACCGTGGTGAACCGGGAGGGCAGATTCTCGCCCGGCGTCACGTCGTGCCACGCATGCCACATCGCGTTCCTCCTTCAGCGCCCGGGCGGCCCCCGCGCCGAACCGCCGTCCGCGCCGTTGTATGACTGGACCCGCTCGGGTGGAAGGGAACGGCGGGCGCGCATACCATGAAGGCACCTGCGTTCCCGCCCGTGTGGCTCGCTGTCCCTCGCCTGTGTCGTCGGCGTGACCCATGAGCCAACCCGCTTCCCACCCCCGCGCGCCGGCGTGGGCTCTCATCCTGCTGGGAGCGGCCGCGTTTACCGCGGCGTATGGCCAGGCACCTCTGTACTACTCGAACCAGAACCAGTACTTCCTGCACGGCCTGGCCGACGGCGGGCACGGTCTGCTCGCCGACGACTGGCTGGCGAACACGCTCGACCCGACCCCGGTGTTCAGCGGCCTGGTCGCCCTGACCACCCGGTTCCTCCATCCGTGGGCCTTCTACCTGTACCACGCCCTGCTGCTGACGACCTACGCCGCGGCCCTGATCGGCCTGTTCCGTGTCGTCGCCGGAGAGGGGGCGGCGCGGCGCTGGCCGGTCTTCCTCACGCTGCTCGTCGCGGTCCACTCGGCCCCGGCGCGCTGGCTGTCGTTCCGCCTGCTGGGTCTGGATTATCCGTGGTACTTCCAGTCGGGAGTGGCGGGGCAGTACGTCCTCGGCGCCATGCTCCAGCCGTCCACGTTCGGGGTGCTGCTCGTCGCGGCGGTGTGCCTCTTCGCACAGGGACGTTCGTTCTGGGCGGGCGCCTGCGTCGCGCTGGCCGCGACGATTCACGCGACGTACCTCCTGCCGGGCGCCCTGCTGACGCTCGGCTTCCTCGCCGAGTTGGTGCGCGCCGGCCAGCCGCGGCGGGCGGCGGCGCTGGGCGCTTTCACCCTCGTCCTGGTCCTGCCGGTGGTCGGTTACGCCCTGCGCACCTTCGCTCCGACCTCGGCGGAGACGTTCGCCCGGGCGCAGGAGATCCTCGTCAATTTCCGCATCCCGCACCATACTCGCCTGGACCTGTGGCTCGACCCGATCGCGGCGCTGCAAATCGCGTGGGTCGGGTTGGCGCTCGTACTGATGCGTGGGACGCGGCTGTTCCTCGTTCTTGCCGTCCCCTTCGTGGGATCGGTGCTGCTGTCGGCGTTGCAGGTCGCGATCGAGAGCAACACGCTGGCGCTGCTGTTCCCGTGGCGTCTCTCGGCGGTGCTGGTGCCGGTCGCCACCACTGTCATCCTGACGCGATTGGTGGCGCTGCCGCCCCTCTCGCCGGGCCATTCCTGGGCGGGCGTGGGGGCGGCGGGTGTTGTCGCCGTCCTGGCGGTTGGCGGACTGTGGATCAGCTTCGGGCGGCTGGCATTCCGCATGGACGACGCGGAGGAACCGCTGCTGGCGTTCGTGCGGCGCACGCGGGCGCCGGGGGACGTCTACTTCCTCCCGATCGAGGTGCCGCGGCTGGCGAAGACGGTCCGCGGCTCGGCGTCGAGCGACTTCAAGCCGCTGGTGGTGAAGCGGCGGGACGGGCAAACGATTCCGGTCGGTCTGCAGGGCTTCCGCCTGGCGGCGGGGGCGCCGATCTACGTCGATTTCAAGGCGATCCCGTACAGGGATGTCGAGGTGATCGAGTGGCGCGAGCGCCTGCGCGTGGTCGAGATGGTACGGGCGTGGATCGAGGAGGGGCGGTGGCCGGAGGTCGTGGCCGAGCTGCGCAGCCGGGGTGTGACGCACCTGATCTTACCAGCCGGGCAGGAAGTGCCGGCGGTTGGACTGGAGCGAGTGGACGCGGAGCCGGATTCGCCTTACCGGGTGTACCGGCTGACGTCGCGGATGGCGCTGCAAGCGTCCGGCGCTACCCGCACAGGCCGGCCGCGCGAAAAGACGATCGTTGCTCTTGACGCCTCAGTCGATTTGTCTTAGGCTTGATGTCAGACAAAACGTCTGTGATCGAGGCGAGGACATGGCGCGAACGCCGCAAGACGTGACGACCGCCGAGCTGGCGGTCCTTCAGGCGTTGTGGGAGTGCGGCCCTTCCACGATCCGGCAGATCACCGAGCGGCTGTACCCCGAGGGCCGGGCTGCGCAGTACGCGACCGTTCAGAAGCTGCTGGAACGGCTCGAAGAGAAGCAGCACGTGACGCGCGACCGGGCGGCGGCCGTCCACGTCTTCGCGGCGGCCACCGTGCGTGCGGATCTGATCGGCCGCCGGCTGCAGGACGTGGCCGAGAAGTTGTGCGGCGGGTCGTGGACGCCGCTGCTGACGCACCTCGTTCAGTCTCAGCGCCTCAGTGCCGCCGACCGCCAGGGTCTGCGCGACCTCATCGACGAACTGGACCGCAAACCCAAACTGAAGGGCGAACGCCGCTGAAAGGGGGCCGCCGTGGACGCGCTGGTGCGCGTGGTCCTGAGCAACTGCGCGGTGGCCCTGGCGCTGGCCGTCGTCGCCGCGTGCGCCGGCCGGTGGTGCCGCCGGCCGGCGCTGACGCACGCCCTGTGGCTGCTCGTGTTGCTCAAGCTCCTCACGCCACCCCTGGTTCCCGTACCCGTCGGCTGGGCCGCGCTCGCGCCTCCCGCCGGAGTCGCCGTCACGCCCCTGGACGGCGCACCGCCGGCGGCGCCCGCCCCCGGCGATGTGGCGGAGGTGCCACGGCCGCCCGCCCTCGACGCTGCTGCCTGGGCCGATCCTGTCGTCCCACCGGCCGGCGCGGCGGTTGAGCCGGCCGCAGCGGAGTTGCCGCCCGTCATCGGCCTCGTCGCGGCGGACGTGCCCGAGTCCGTCGAACCACCCGCACCCCCGGCCCTCGTGGAGCCCGTGCCTGCGGCGGCTGGCCCGTGGTCGTGGATCCTTGTCGGGGGCGGGCTGTGGCTGGGCGGGTCGGCCTGGTGGTTCGTCCTGGCGGGGGCGCGGCTTCGGGCCTTTCGCGGTCTGCTCCGGCAAGCGAAACCGGCGCCCGCGGACCTGCGACAGGAAGCGGCGGCGCTGGCGGAACGGCTGGGTCTGCACCGCTGCCCCGCCGTGTGGCTGGTGCCGGGGGCGCTGCCGCCGATGCTGTGGGCTCTGGGCGGAACGCCGCGGCTACTCCTGCCGGCAGAGTTACTCGGCCGGCTGGACGGTGCCCAGCGTGCGACCCTGCTGGCGCACGAGTTGGCCCACCTGAAGCGGCGCGACCACTGGGTGCGGGTGGTGGAGCTGATGGTACTCGGGCTGTACTGGTGGTTCCCCCTGGTGTGGTGGGCGCGGCGCGAGCTGCGCGAGGCGGAGGAGGAGTGTTGCGACGCCTGGGTGGTGTGGGCTCTGCCGGGGTCGCCCCGGGCCTACGCGACCGCGCTGGTGGAGACGCTGGATTTTCTGGCAGGCGCGCGGCCGGTGCTGCCGCCGGCGGCGAGCGGGATCGGACAGTGTACCCTGTTGCGAAGGAGGTTGACGATGATCATGCGTGGGACGACACCCCGCACCCTGACCGGGGTGGCCGCGGCAGCCCTGTGTGGGCTGGCGGTCGTGCTGCTGCCGCTGGTGCCCTCCTGGGCCCAGGAAGGCGGCGACAAGGAGCGGCCCCGCCCCTCGGGGCAGCGCGAGAAGGAAAAGGGAAAGGATCTGGATCGGGGGCGGGCCGACCTGGAGCGGATGGCTGTCGAGCTGAAGCGGCTGCAGGCGGAACTGGAAAAGCAGCGGGATCTCATCCAGAAGAAGACCCGCGAGCTGGACGAGGCGAGGCAGCGGCTGGGGCGCCAGGGAGAGAAGGCGGGCAAGGGCGAGGAGCCCCGGAAGGGGCCGTTCGGACGGCCCGGCGGATTCGGTGGCGGGCGCGGCGGACCTGGCGGCGGGTTTGGCGGCCCGGGAGGCTTCGGCGGCATGGGAGGCTTCGGCGGTCCGCCCGAGATGATGCGGCGCCTGGAACAGCTGGAAAAGAAGCTCGACACCGTGCTGACCGAGGTGCAGGAACTGCGGCGCGAGATGGGTCGCCGCGGACGGGAGGCGCCCAGGAGCCCGCAGGGTGCGGGGGGCGCTCCCAGGCTGGAGAGGCCCGGCCGGCCGCCCGCGTCGGAGAAGCCGGCGCCGCCTGCCCGGCCGGAGCGCCCGGCCCCGACCAGGCGGTAAGGGCGCGGCTGGCACCTGGACCCTTCTTCCCCCGCATCCCCCTGCTTCTCCCCCTCTCCCCTGGTGGGAGAGGGGGAGAAGCAGGGGGGCGGGAGAAAAGACCGGACCTCCGCCCCCGGACCGCGGATCACGCCGGCCGCAGGACGTGCAACGTCGTCCTGACCACTAACTCCTTGACGCGCGGCCGATAGGCGGCCATGTGCGGCGCCTGCAAGTGGGCCTGCAGCGCTTCCAGGCTCTCCCACTGCTCGACAATGGTCGCAACGTTGTCGCGCACCGCCGGCTGGGCGGCGAGGCCGGTCGGCACGTCAACAGTCGGGCCGTACTCCAGGCAGCCGGCCTCGGCGCGGACGAGCGGCACGATCTTGCGAAACTCCTCCAGAAACGCCTCGCGCTTGCCCTCGACAAGTTCGATAACAGCGATCACGTGAATCACGGTAATATCCTCCGGTGATGCGCAGACGAAGCGTGCCTCAGCCCGTGGCGTATCGGGAATGAGCAGCCGCGGACAGGGGGCAGCGAAAAATCGTCCTCCTCCCGGCTGGGAACCCCGGGGGCGGGTCATAAGATGATGAGGGAGTGGCAGCGGGGAGTGAGGAGAAAGCCCACGGGTGGCATCCCGCGGGCGAAGTACTGAAGACTTCGCCCGCGGGACGCCACCCGTGGGCTTTAGCTCCCCACTGTCCACTGTTTCCGCCTTGCTGTCGTTGCCCCAACCGCTTAGACTTGCCAGACCTCCCGCGCTGCCCGGCCGGAGGACGAGGATATCGAGGTCATGGCTCACCGCACCCCGCTGTACGACTGGCACGCCGGCCACGGCGCCCGCATGGTCGATTTCGCCGGCTGGGACATGCCCATTCAGTACACGACCATCATTGACGAACACCAGGCGGTCCGCACCGCCGCGGGGATCTTCGACATCAGCCACATGGGCCGCCTGTCGTTCGGCGGGCCGGACGCCCTCGACCTCATCCAGCTGGTTTACACGAACAACGCCGCCACGATGAAGGACGGCCAGGCGCGCTACGGACTGGTGTGCAACGAGCAGGGCGGCATCCGCGACGACGTCCTCGTCTACCGCTGGCCCCACGGCTACGCGATGGTGGTCAACGCCTCCAACCGGGACAAGATTGTCGCCTGGCTTGCCCGGCACAGGGAGGGGCGCAACGTCGAGGTCGCCGACCAGACGTTCACCACGGCCATGATCGCGGTGCAGGGACCGAAGGCGCTGGAGGCGGTCCGCGGACTGACCGAGGCCAACGCGGCCAGCCTGGGCTACTACTTCGCCACGCCGACGCGCTGCAGGGGCCGCCCATGTGTCCTCAGCCGCACCGGCTACACCGGCGAGGACGGGGTCGAGTTCATGGTGGGCAGGGACCAGGCCGTCGAACTGTGGGAGGAACTGGTCGCGCGCGGGGCGAAGCCGTGCGGTCTGGGGGCTCGCGACACGCTCCGCCTCGAAGCCGCCATGCCGCTGTACGGCCACGAGCTAAATGAGGAGATCGACCCGTATCAGGCGGGCCTCGGGTGGGCGGTCAAGCCGGACAAGGGGGAGTTCATTGGCCGCGCCGCCCTGCTGCGCCGCCGGGACGATCCGAGCCTGCCCCGGCGTGTCGGACTGGAGCTGGCCGGTAAACGCATCGCCCGCGAAGGCGCCGCCGTACATCACGGCGGGAAGGACGTCGGGCGCGTGACGAGCGGCACCTTCACGCCGACCCTGCAGAAGGCGGTCGCGATGGCCTACATCACGCCCGACCTGACCGCCGTCGGGACCGCGCTGGCGGTCGATATCCGGGGCAAGGAGGAACCGGCGCGCGTGGTATCCCTTCCGTTCTACCGCAGACCCAGATGATCATTTCAGAGCGCCGGTTGCGGGCCGGAGAGTGAAAGACAGCTCCTGCTTCCCTTTCAACACCCGGACCGCAAACGCCGTTCTGCCATTTGGAGGCGCTGATGGATCCCAGGAACCTTCGTTACGCCAAGACCCACGAGTGGGCCAGCCTCGAGGGCGACACGGTCACGCTCGGCATCACCAAGTTCGCCGTCGAGCAGCTGACCGATGTCGTCTACATCGAGCTGCCGGACGTCGGCGACCACGTCTTCAAGGGCGACAGTTTCGGCGAGATCGAGTCCGTCAAGGCAGTCAGCGATCTGTATTCTCCGATAGACGGGGAGGTGATCGCCAGGAACGAGAAGCTCGAAACCGACCCGGGCGCCGTCTCCGACGACCCGTTCGGCAAGGGCTGGATGATCAAGATCAAGGTCGAGCCGGGAGCGAAGCTCGATCACCTGCTCACACTGGAGCAGTACGAGAAGCAGATCGCGTCCGGAGGTCATTGAGTCCGAGAGGTCAGGGGTCGGCCGTCCGATTAGAGTCCACGGGGCGCCACCCGTGGGCTTTAATCGGACGGCCGACCCCTGACCCCCGATCCAGAGAGGTTATCCTTGTCCTACGTCCTGAACACACCCGCCGATCAGCAGGCCATGCTCGACAGGATCGGTGTCGAGTCGATCGAACAACTGTTTGAGTCCATCCCGCCGGCGCTGCGCCTGAAACGGCCGCTGAACGTCCCGCCGCCGCTGACCGAGATCGAGCTGCAGCAGCACCTGACCGAGCTGGCGCGGGCCGACGTCTCGGCCGCCGACGCGGTCTGCTTCCTCGGCGGCGGCAGCTACGATCACTTCATCCCGGCCGTGGTCGATGCGGTCGCCGGCCGCAGCGAGTACTACACCGCCTACACGCCCTACCAGGCGGAGGCGAGCCAGGGCAGCCTGCAGGCGTTCTTCGAGTACCAGACGCTGCTCTGCCAGCTGACCGGCATGGACGTCGCCAACGCCAGCCTCTACGACGGCGGCAGCGCCGTCGCCGAGGCGGTCATCATGGCCTCCGCCATCACGCCGAAGCGGCACACGGTGCTCATTCCCGAAAGCGTCCACCCCGAGTACCGCCTGACCCTGCAGACCTACGCCGCCGACCTGGACGTGAAGGTCAGGACACTGCCGACGCCCGCCGGGTTCCTCGACCCCGACGACCTCAAGCGGGCCATCGACGACGACACCCTTTGCGTCATCGTGCAGCACCCCAACTTCTTTGGCTGTCTGGAGGAAGTCGAGGCGGTCGCCGCTGCGGCGCAGGCGAAGGGCGCGCTGTTCGTCGTGAGTTTCGACCCGATCAGCCTGGGGCTGCTGAAGCGTCCGGGACAGTACGGCGCCGACATCGCCATTGCCGAGGGCCAGGCGCTGGGCAACCCGATGAGCTACGGCGGGCCGTACCTGGGCATCCTGGCGTGCCGCGAGCAGTACACGCGCAAGCTGCCCGGGCGGCTGGTCGGACAGACGGTCGATCGGCGCGGCAAGCGCTGCTGGGTGCTGACGCTGCAGACGCGCGAGCAGCACATCCGCCGCGAGAAGGCGACGAGCAACATCTGCACCAACCAGGGGCTGATGGCCCTCAAGGCGGCCGTCTACCTGACCGCCCTCGGCCCGCAGGGGCTGAAGGAAACGGCCGAACTGTGCGTGCGCAAGGCGCACTACGCCGCCGAGCAGCTCGCGCAGGTGTCGGGCGTGGCGCTGCGGTACAGGCGGCCGTTCTTTAAGGAGTTCACGCTGCGCGTGCCGGGCGACGTGCCGGCCTTGCTCTCGGGGCTGTTGCAGGCGGGCTATCACGCGGGTCTGCCACTGGGGCGCTGGTATCCGGCGCTGGCGGACTGTGTAAGTGTCGCCGTCACCGAGAAGCGGACGCGGGCGGAGATCGACGGGCTTGTCAACGCCTACGCCTCCTGTTTGCAGCACTCCCTCGCCAGGTATCGCTGACTCAGGGAGAGGCGAGCGGCTGTCCCGCCTGACCCCGGATCTGGACGATTGAAGCCGTCCCTCAAAGGATGGCGACCGCGTCAGCCCAGTTATCCGGCAACCGCGGGAGTTTGCTGGCCTCCTCCGCCGTGATCGCCCGTTTCCCTCGGATTGTGAAGTGATCCCAGCCCCCACACCCGGGACAGCGCCCCGCAAAACCCACGTCGCTACCAGCCGTGCCCCGGTCGCCCCGCGCCTCGCTTTCCCGCGGCAAGCTGCTATAGATGAGGGGTAAAGCGACCCGCGGAACAGCGGCGCGCACTCCGCTTGTTGAGGATCCTGGACCGAGACGATGGACAAACCCCAAGCCACCGAACTGCTCTTTGAACTGAGCCGCCCCGGCCGCCGCGCCCACCGCCTGCCCGAATGCGACGTGCCAACCGGCGACGCGCAATCGCTCCTCCCCGCCGGCACCCTCGCCGACGCCCCGCCGCCGCTGCCGGAGGTGGGCGAGAGCGACCTGATTCGGCACTTCGTCAACCTGTCCGGCCGGAACATGTCGGTCGATACGAACTTCTATCCGCTCGGATCCTGTACGATGAAGTACAACCCCAAGCGGCACGAGCGGCTGGCGTCGCTGCCCGGCATCCTCGACCTGCACCCGCTGCAGAGCGACGAGTCCGCCCAGGGCATGCTCCAGTTACTCCACTCCCTGCAGGACATCTTCGCCGAGATCGCCGGGCTCGACGCCGTCTCGCTCCAGCCGGCGGCTGGCGCGCACGGCGAGCTGACCGCCCTCCTCGTCGCGGCCGCCTACTTCCGCGACCGCGGCGAGAAGCGGACCCGCGTCCTGATCCCCGACAGCGCGCACGGCACCAACCCGGCCAGCGCCGCCATCGCCGGGTTCGAGGCGGTCACGGTCAAGAGCAACGGCAAGGGGCTGGTGGACCTCGACGACCTGCGCGCCAAGCTCGATGACCGGGCGGCGGTGTTCATGATCACCAACCCGAACACCCTCGGGCTGTTCGACGGCCAGATCGCGACGATCACCGAGCTGGTGCATCAGCACGGCGCGCTGGTCTACCTCGACGGCGCGAACATGAACGCCATCCTGGGCATCACGCGCCCGGGTGACTTCGGCGTCGATATGATGCACTACAACGTTCACAAGACGTTCACCGGCCCCCACGGCGCCGGTGGCCCGGGGTCCGGCCCGATCGCCGTGCGCAGGAACCTGGCCCCGTACCTCCCCGCCCCCCTCGTCGCGGAGCAGGGCGGCAAGTACCGGCTCGACCACGACCGGCCAAAGGCGATCGGCCGGGTGCGCAGCTTCTTCGGCAACGTCGGCATCCTGGCCCGCGGCTACTGCTACATCCGCACTCTCGGGCCGGCGGGCCTGCGCGAGGTGAGCGAGAACGCGGTCCTCAACGCGAACTACCTGCTCGCGCTGGTGAAAGGCGCCTACGAGGTGCCGCACGGCGAGCGCTGCATGCACGAGTTCGTCGCCAGCGCCCGCACCCTGCGCCGCGAACGGAAGATCAGCGCGATGGACATCGCCAAGCGGTTGCTCGACCTCGGCTACCACGCGCCGACCGTTTACTTCCCGCTGGTCGTGCCCGAGGCGATCATGATCGAGCCGACCGAGACGGAGAGCAAGGAGACGCTCGACGCCTTCGCGGCCGCCCTGCTGCGCATCCGCGAGGAGGACGCGGACTTCCTGCACGAGGCGCCGCACACGCTGCCCATCAGCCGCCCGGACGAGGTGAGGGCGGCCAAGGAGCCGATCCTGAAGTGGGTCCGCTGACCTGCCGCCTGCTCCCGTACGCGATAGCGGACGGCCCTGCGAACATGGCCGCCGACGAGGCTCTGCTCGCCACCGCCGTGGCGGGCAGGGCCTCGCTGCGCTTCTACGGCTGGGCGACGGCGACGGTCAGCCTCGGCTACTTCCAGCCGGAGCGCGTGCGCCGTGAGGATGCGCTGCTGGCGCCGCTTCCCTACGTCCGCCGCCCGTCGGGCGGCGCGACCCTCGTCCATCACCACGAGATCACCTACGCCCTCGCCCTGCCGCCCGGTCCGCCGTGGCAGTCCGAGTACGCCGGGCCGCACTGGCTCCGCCGCATGCACGGAATCATCGCGCTGGCTCTCGGCGATCTGGGGGTGGCCGCGCGCGCGCACGCCCTGACCCCGGGGCAGGAGTTCCCCGGGTTCCTCTGCTTCCACCACTTCGCCGCGGGGGATCTGCTGATCGGGGAGGCGAAGGTGGTCGGCAGCGCCCAGCGCCGGCAGCGCGGGGCGCTGCTGCAGCACGGCGCCATCCTGCTGGCGCAGAGCCCGTTCACGCCGGCGTTGCCCGGTATTCGCGAGCTGACCGGCAAGTACCTGCACCCCGAGGAAGTGAGCGCGGCGGTCGTCGGCCAGTACAAACGACAAACTGGGTGGGAGATTGAGCCGGGAGCGTGGACAGCAGCTGAGCAGGAATTTGCCGCCATACGGGCTGCGGCGAAATACAGGTCGGCAGCGTGGAGTGAGAAGCGCTGACCGGGCTGCGCCCACGCGGCGCGGCTCCCTCATGCAAGTTTCATTTTAAGTTCATGATGGCCTAACCTGCCTTTTGCTATCTTTATCCTTAATCTTTTCCAATCACGGTTGCCCTTGCTCCACTCTCCCCACCAATCACCTAACTATCAGTACAGATTCCAGGGGGATGGTGCGTAAGGGGTTTTCGTCAAGCCCACGGGTGACGTCCCGTGGGGTAAATCCCCGGCGCTTCACCCACGGGACGCCATCCGTGGACTTTCCAAAGCAGGCCGGTATTCGTTTTCATTCGCGTTCTCCCGCGGAGGGCTCCTGATGCACCGTCGTCCAGGGTTTCCCCACGGTCGCGTCGCGTTCACATTGATCGAGCTGTTGGTGGTGATCGCGATCATTGCCATCCTCATCGGCCTGCTCCTGCCGGCCGTCCAGAAGGTGCGCGAGGCCGCCAATCGCGCCCAGTGCCAGAACCACCTCAAACAAATCGGCCTGGCCCTGCACAGCTATCACGACGCCTACAGGAAACTCCCGGCCGACCGGATCGCCAACGACTGGATTACGTGGGCCGTGCTCATCCTGCCGTACATCGAACAGGGGGCGGCGTACAGGCGGTGGGATCTGACCCGCCGCTACGCCGAGCAGCCGGCCGCGGCAGGTTCGGCCAACGATCCGGCCCCGGTCAGCGTGCCGATCTACTTCTGCCCGAGCCGGCGCGGGCCAGGAACCCTCAGTGTCAGCTACACTCTCACCCTGGCCACCGGCGCTACGCTGTCGGCCCGCCCCGGCGGCATCGGCGATTACGCCAGCGTCGCCGGCACCGCCAATAATCTGGGTGCGCTGCGGATCGGGATCCCGGCCGGGACCGTCAACGGGGTGGCCGTCAGCGGTAACAAGCCGTTCAACGACAGCGGCCCCGGAGCCCGCGTGCTGACGTGGCAGAGCCAGACCCGGTTCGGGACCATAACCGACGGCACCAGCAACACCCTGCTGATCGGCGAGAAGCACGTCCGGCCCAATCAGCAGTGGGGCAAGGGTGAGGATCGCAGTGTCTTCGACTCCGGCAACGCCAACACCTACCGGCGGTTCATCGGCAAAGACGCCACCGACGCCCATCCGCTGGTCGAGGATCCGCGGGACCAAAACGGGCCGCTGGCCAACCAGCGGTTCGGCAGCTGGCACACCGGCGTTTGCCAGTTTGTCTTCGGCGACGGGAGCGTGCGGGCCATCCCAACCAACATCCACATCGACATCCTGACCCGCCTGGGCCTGCCGGCCGACGGCCAGCCGGTCTCCCTCGACTTCTAGCGCCGGCACAGGCGACCTGGTGTACATGGGCTTTTGTCAAGCCCACGGGATGCCACCTGTGGGCTTTGCGCACCAACTCCCTCCTCCTTGAAAACCGTCCGGCCTCCTCCCACCACTGTTCGCTCCGCACGCGCGGGCTGTACAACAACCGGGTCCAATTCGTTACCCGCCCGCGGAGTACTCTCATGCCGGACGACGCCTCTCTGCCCGACCCTTCCCCCGTGCTGGATCTGCTCGAAGCCTTCCGCCGCTCCAAGGTGATGTTCGCGGCCCTGACGCTGGGCGTTTTCGACCGTCTCCACGCCGGTCCCGCGCCCGTCACCGCCCTGGCCGCCGACCTGCACGCCAACGCCGACGCGCTCGGGCGCCTGCTCGACGGCTGCGTCACTCTCGGGCTGCTCACCCGTCTCGGAGACGGCTACGCGAACAGCCCCGCCGCAGACGCCTACCTGACCGCGACCAGTCCGCGCCGGCTGACGGGCTACGCTCAGTACTCCGACAAGGTGCTGTGGCAACTCTGGCACCACCTGGACGACGCCGTGCGCGAGGGCGGCCACCGCTGGAAGCAGGCGTTCGGACTGGAGGGACCGATCTTCGCGCACGTCTTCCGCACCGACGACGCCCGGCGCGAGTTCCTGATGGGCATGCACGGGCAGGGGCAGCTGAGTTCGCCGGCGGTGGTGGGCGCCTTCGACCTCGGGCGCTTTCGCCGGCTGGTGGATCTCGGAGGAGCAACCGGCCACCTCGCCGCCGCCGCCTGCCGCCGCTATCCGGAGTTGCGGGCGGTGGTGTTCGACCTTCCCGCCGTGCTGCCGCTGACGCGCGAGCTGATCGGCGCGTCGGACGTGGCGGACCGGGTCGAACTCGTGGCGGGCGATTTCTTCGCCGACCCACTGCCGGACGCCGATCTGTTCGCCCTCGGCCGCATCCTGCACGACTGGGACGAGGAGAAGATTGGCCGACTGCTGCGCAAGATCCACGAGCGGCTGCCCGCGGGCGGGGCTCTGCTCATTGCGGAGAAACTGCTCGACGACGACCGGACCGGACCGCCGTGGGCTGTGCTGCAATCGCTCAACATGCTGATCTGCACCGAGGGCAAGGAGCGGACCCTGGGCGAGTACGAGGAACTGCTCCGGCACGCGGGCTTCGCGCGGGTCGAGGGAAGGCGCACCACCACCCCCCTGGACGCGGTCCTGGCGGTCAAGGCGTAGGACTGGCGGACCAAACGTCATGACGCCGACGCTGCGGGCTCGGACAGGAACGAAAAGAGGCTCGCGCTGAGGCGCGGCGGGTGCCGCGCCTCAGCGCGAGGTTCGTTAGATCCCGCGGCGCTTGACCGCCAGTTTGCCTTCGTCGATGAGCCCCTCCAGGTCGCTGCGGCTCAGAGGTCGCGACGGCACCCCGGCCGCCGGCACCTCCAGCTTCGACACCCACGCCACGGCGTTCAGCAGCAGCGTGCGGAAGTTGTCGTCGCCGAGGTTGGTGTGCCTGTGCAGGCCGGTGAAGCCGAACCCGCGGGCGCCGTCGGGCCGGTCATACGCCCACGCCATGACCTGCTTCTTCCCTGACGACACCGCTGCGTAGACCGCCGGGTTGCCGCCGCGCGGGCTCGCCTTCTTCCCCTCGGCCTGAATCGTCTTCAGCGGCGGCAGGGCGACCAGGACCGGCGTCACCCCCTTCAGACCCGCGACGAAGCGCATGTGATAGTACCACTCGTCGTTGACGGCGAACGGCTTGACGCCGCGCGTCGTGTCGTGTTTGGGGATCTCCTTGAACTCCGGCGTCCACCACGGGTTGACCGACCAGAACGTCTCGAAGTACCCGCCGAGCCACTTCAGGTAGTGGTCGCCCTGCTCCCCCTTGTTGACCTCAACGCTGTAGTGGATCGCCATGAACCCGGCCCCGCGGGCGGCCGCCTCCTTCACTGCCGGGTTGACAGCCGATCCGCCGTGGTTCAGCAGGACGATGACGGTATCGGCGTGGCGGAGATCCTTCGGCCACTTCTGCATCGTGTGGACGACGGCGTAGGCGTCCGGATAGGTCGCGTTGATGGTCCGGGCGAGGTAGATCGCGGCGGCCAGAAACTCGTGGTTGCCGCGCGGGCCGTGCGGCGCCGTATCGGCGACAAAGACGATCTTCTTGACGCCCCTGGCGGCCTTCTGGGCGTCGTGGTCGTAGAGATCGCGTTCCTTCTGCTGGCCGTCGGCCGAACCTTCGGCGAGCAGCAGCGCGGCGGCCAGGCCGAGCGCGACGACGGCGAACCGGGAGCAACGTGCGGACATCAGGGTGCCTCCCCAACAGGTGAAAGACGCAGGCGGGCTCGGGGCGGACAGTAGCCGAGTCAGGCAGTCATGCTAAATCGGCGCACGGACGCCGTCAACGATCGAATCGACCCGCCCCGCTGGAGCCACCGGAGCCCCTGGGCTCGATTACTTCCCTTGCCAGTACAGGACTTGCAAACTTCCTCGTTCCACCCCCGCCTGCAATCCCTCCCAAACCCTTCCTCGTCTATCTTGCGGGAGGCCGTCCGCTTACAATAGCCAGGCACCCCCACGCCCTCTGTAACCCGCGCAGGCGACTCGCGCTGGTCGGCCCACGCATGCCCGGGCTCGCTGCGCCCCCATTCGGAGGTTTCGTATGCCAGGAAATCATCCCTCGCGCTGGTCGCTGGGTCAGCGGCGCGCGTGGAGCCTGCATAAGCTGTGTGCAGGCTCTCCAGGTCGCCTGGGGGTGGCGGCTTCCCTGCTCGTCGGCATCGCCGGCCTGGCCCTGCTCAGCCAGTCCGCCAGCCGCGCCGGGGCGCCACCCTTCGCGCAACAGGCCGTCGCCGTCTTCACCGGCGACAACAAACTCGTCCTCGCGGTTTCCCTGGTGAACCCGCAGGAGCAGGAACTAACCGGCCAACTTGACGTCGAGGTGCTCGGCGCCGGCGGCAAGGTGCTCGCCCGCGCCAGCCAGGCGATCGCTCAGAAGACGCGCGCCGCCAGCTATCGCTTCGAGCTGGCCGCCGACAAGGGTGACGCCGGCTCACTGTTGATCCGCAGCCGCTTCGGCAAGAACACGCTGACATCGCCTCTCAACAAGATCCTCCTGCAGAAGGGACACGAGACGGGGCTCACCACTGGCGTCGAGTTCTTCGCCGGCAGCACCGCGCCGTTCCGCTGCTCCGTCCACGGCGCCCGCACCCCGATCGAAACCCTGCCTTTGCCCGGGTCCGAGGTCACCCTGGCGCTCAAGGACAGGGACGGTAAGGCGCAGCAGCTGTACACCGGGCGCACCGACAAGGACGGCGTTGCCGAGGCCGATTTCCGCGTCCCCACCCTGCCGACCGGCCAGTACACGCTCGTCGTGACGACCCGCTCGGCCCTGGGCGAGGAGAAGCTGGAGCGGCCGGTGCGTATCGCCTCGGACGCGAAGATCCTGCTCGTCACCGACCGGCCGATCTACCAGCCCGGCCACGTCATCCACCTGCGCGCCCTGGCCCTGCGGCCCTTCGACCTCAAGCCGGTCGAGGGCGGCAAGCTCCTCTTCGAGGTCGAGGACGCCAAGGGCAACAAGGTCTACAAGAAGGCGTTCGACACGTCCGCTTACGGCGTCGCGTCGGCCGACTTCCAGCTCGCCGACGAAGTCAACATGGGCGACTACCGCATCCGCGCCGTGCTCGGCGAGCAGCGGGCCGAGAAGACCGTCACCGTCAAGCGCTACGTCCTGCCGAAGTTCAAGCTGAACGTCAGCAGCGACAAGGCGTTCTACCTGCCGAAAGAGAAGATTCAGGGCAGCCTGCAGGTCGATTACTTCTTCGGCAAGCCGGTCGCCGGCGGCACTGTCAAGGTGACCGCCGAGACGTTCGACGTCGCCTTCCGCAAGTTCCAGACGTGGGAAGGCAAGACCGACGCCAACGGCCACGTCAAGTTCGACATCCAGCTGCCCGACTACTTCGTCGGCACCCCGCTGCAGAAGGGCAACGCCCTGGTCAAGCTGGAGGTGAAGGTCACCGACACCGCCGACCACAGCGAGACGGTGACGAAGACCTACGCCGTCAGCGATCAGCCGATTCGCGTCAGCCTGATCCCGGAGGGCGGGCGGCTCGTGCCGGGAATGGCGAACCGCATCTTCGCCGCGGCCACCTACCCCGACGGCGCCCCGGCGCCCGGCTGCGACGTGAAGCTCTGGGCCGGCAAGGAGGCGAAGGGCGACCCGGTCGCCTCAGTCAAGACCAACGCCGCCGGCCTGGCCGAGTTCAAGCTGAACCCGAAGGCCGAGCAGTTCCGCCAGGGTAACGCCGAGCAGCGCGAGGTCGAGTTCCTCGGCGGCAAGCAGATCGGGTGGTTCTCGACGATCCTGTTCGACGTGACCGCCGAGGCCCGCGACGCCCGCGGCAGCGTGGCCCGCGCGACCGCCGAGTTGAACAGCCACCCGTTCGGCGAGAACGTCCTGCTGCGCCTCGACAAGGCGATCTACCAATCGGGCGACAGCCTGAACGTGGACGTTCACACGTCCGCCGGCATGCCGACCGTCTACCTCGACATCACGCGCGGCGGGCAGATCCTGCTCAGCCGCTGGATGGACGTCAAGGACGGACGAGCGACGCACCGGCTCGACCTGCCGCAAACTGTGTTCGGCAGCCTGGAGGTCCACGCCTACCAGGTGCTGCGCTCCGGCGAGATCGTCCGCGACAGCCGCGTGGTCTACGTGCAGCCGCGTAACGACCTGAAGGTCGAGGTGCAGGCCGATCAAACGGTCCACGCGCCCGGCGAGAGCGGCCGCATCCAGTTCAAGGTCACCGACGCGGCCGGCAAGCCGACTGCCGCCGCCCTCGGCATCATCATTGTCGATGAGGCCGTCTACGCCCTGCAGGAGATGCAGCCCGGCCTGGAGAAGGTGTACTTCACCCTCCAGGAGGAGTTGCTCAAGCCGCAGGTGCAGCTCAAGTTCAGCCCCGGCGAGGACGTCGGGAACCTGATCCAGCGCCCCGCCCTGCCCGCGCCCAAGCAGCAGATCGCCCAGGTACTGTTGACGGGCATCAAGGTGCGACCACCGGCCCGCTGGGACGTGGCGCCCGCCCTGGAGCGGCGCAATCGCTACGAAGCCCAGATCCAGGCCGTCGGCTGGGGCGTCTATCACTACGCCTGGCACAACGAGTCGGCCCTGCGCCACGACGAGAAAACCGGCCGCTGGCGCTTCGCCGACGACGTGCTGCAGAAGGCGGCCAATGCTGGCCAGTTCCATCCCCAGGCACTGAATGGCCCGTTCGGCGGCAAGCTGACGCTGGAGGAACTGGCCCGCACCGAGAAGGGGTTCAGCGCCGGGGAACTCACTCGCGCCCTGACCCGCCACCGGGTGGACCGGCTGAGCGAGGCGTTCGTCGCCTACACGAGCGCTCACAAGGAGAAGTTCCTCAAGGACGGCAAGTGGTCGTTCCCGGCGGCGATCCTGTCCGAGGCCGCCGCGAACCAGGGGCTCGACGCCAACTGGTTGCGCGACGGCTGGGGCCAGGGGTTCAAGCTGGTCCGCCGCGACCGCAAGGCCGACAACAAAACCGGCCACGCCCAGTTCGATCAGTTCGAGATCGTCTCGGCCGGCCCGGACCGCGACTACATGACGGCCGACGACGTGCGCGGGCCGAGCGCCGAGCTGAAAACGGCCGGCGGCTGGTGGAAGGAGTTGCAGCCGACGCAAATGGCCCGGCTCGATCTGCGGCTACGCGAACTCCAGCAGCGCGGGGTGCATCTGCTCCGCGACGAGCAGCGGCGAAATCAGCTCGGCGCCATGAACGGCGCCATGGACCGCGACCGCGCAGGACGCCCGGGTCCGGGTGGAGGATTCGCCGCGCCGGGTGCCGCGCCGCGGGAGTTAGCGGACGCCAAGGCGGTCGGCGGTGAGGGCAAAGGCGGGTTCGAGTCGCGCGCCAAGGCCGATCAGAACCGCGGTGAGGGGGAAGGTGGCGGTGCCCCGCCGCTGCGGATCCGCGAGTACTTCCCCGAGACGATGCTCTGGCAGCCGGCGCTGATCACCGACGAGAGCGGCGTGGCCAACCTCGCCGTCAACTTCGCCGACTCGATCACCACCTGGCGGCTGACCGCGTCGGCCAACTCGCGCGGCGGCGCCCTCGGCGGCGCGACCGTCCCGCTGAAGGTCTTCCAGGACTTCTTCGTGGACATCGACCTGCCGGTCACGCTCACCCAGAACGACGAGGTCGCCTTCCCGGTTGCGGTCTACAACTATCTGAAAAATCCGCAGACCGTGCGGCTCGAACTCCAGCAGGAGTCGTGGTTCACCCTCCTCGACACGGCGGGGGCGACCCGGACCCTGAAGCTGGAGCCGAACGAGGTCACCTCGGTCAAGTTCCGGATCAAGGCCAACAAGAACGGCTGGCAGCCGTTGACCGTCAAGGCTTTCGGCACGAAACTGTCGGACGCGGTCAAGCGCGTCGTCGAGGTCGTGCCGGACGGCCAGAAGGTCGAGCGCGTCGTCAACGACCGGCTGAGCGGGCGCGTCGCCCAGACGGTCGAGATTCCCCAGAACGCGGTGGCCGACTCGTCGAAGATCCTGGTGCGCATCTACCCCGGGGTGGTGGCCCAGGTGATGGAAGGGATGGAAGGCATGTTACGCCTTCCCGGTGGCTGAATGGAGCAGACGTCTTCCGCGGCCTATCCGAACATCCTGGTCGTGGATTACGTCAAGAAGGCCCGTGTGGCCTCTCCTCAGCTCCTGATCAAGGCCGAGCAGTTCCTGAGCGTCGGTTACCAGAAGCTCCTCACCTTCGAGCGGCCCGGCGGCGGGTTCGACTGGTGGGGCAGCGGCCCGCCGCTGGTGTGGCTGAGCGCGTACGGTCTGCAAGAGTTCAACGACATGGCGAAGGTCTACCCGGTCGATCGCGGCGTGATTGATCGGACGCAGGCCTGGCTGATGAAGCAGATGGACAAGGACGGCACCTGGTCGAACATCGGCGCGACGCACGGCGAGACAGTCGCCACGATGGGCAATCCGAAGCTGCTGCTGACCAGCTACGTCGTCTGGTCGCTCCTGGAGAGCGGCTACCCGAAGGACAAGCTGCGTCCGTCCGTGGACTACATCCGCGGGCACGTCGGCGACGCCGGCGAGAACGCCTACGTCCTGGCGCTGGCGGCCAACGCCCTGGCGGCCTACGACGCCAAGGACGACGCCACCCTCGACGCCCTGCAGCGCCTCGAGAAGCTGCGCAAGGACGTGCCGGAGTGGAAGGCGGTCAGCTACCCGTCGAAGGCGACCTCGCTCGCCTATTCGCGCGGCGACAGCGTGACCGTCGAGACGACCGCCCTGGCCGTCCTGGCGATGGCGAAGACGGGGCAGTTCACCAACAGCATCAACAAGGCGCTGACGTACCTGATCAAGGCCAAGGAGGGCAACGGCACCTGGGGCAGCACCCAGGCGACGATCCTCGCGCTCAAGGCGCTGCTGTCGGGCATGTCCGGGCCGCAGATCCAGGGGCGCGTGCCGTTCACCGTCTCGGTCAACGGCAAGGTGGCGGCCCGCAGCGAGGTCACGGCGGACAACGCTGACGTGATGCAGGCGTTCGACCTGAAGGAGCACACGCAGACCGGGCCGAACCGCGTCGAGATCGAGGTCAAGGGCGAGACGCCGCTGATGTATCAGATCGTCGGCCGGCACTACGAGCCGTGGCAGAAACGGCCCGAGAGCAAGAAGCCGGTGCTCGACATCAAGGTCGAGTACGACCGCACGAAGCTGTCCACCAACGACCTGCTGCGGGCGAAGGCGACGTTGAAGTACAACGGCCCGATCCCGACGTACATGGTGATGGTGGACCTGGGCGTCGCGCCCGGGTTCGTGGTGGACGCGGGCGACTTCGCCGAGATGGTGGCGAAGAAGCGGGTGCAGCGGTTCACCGTGACGCAGCGGACGGTCACCCTCTACCTCGGCGACGTGCGCCCGGGGGACGAGCTGACGTTCGAGTACACGCTGCGGCCGAAGTACCCGATCCGCGCCCAGGCGCCGGCGGCGGTGGCCTACGAGTACTACACGCCCGCCAACCGCGCCGTCGGCCGGCCGACGGAACTGACCGTGACCGAGAAGCGGTAGCGTTCGCAGCTCCGGCGGCTACCGCCGCCCGGAACCAACTGTGACACCCCTGATCCGTTCCGCTCCCCCCGGAGGGGTGCGGCCGGGTCAGGGGACCAACGAACCAGCCCCCGGGCCGCGGCCCGGGGGCTGGTTCGCTTTCCAGCACTCTATCCTCCTCGATCCTGCATCAGGCCGCCCGGTTCGTGGCGCTGGTGCTATCGATCAGCCAACTCAGGTGCGTCACCGTTCGCTCGGTGGCCCCCTGCTGCGACAGAACGAACCGCCGCGCCGCGGTGCCGAGCCGTTCGCGTTCCGCCGCGTCGGCCAGCAGGCGCCCGACGGCCGCGTCCAGCTCGGCCGCATCATTGACCTGCACGGCGGCGCCCGCCTCCACCAGCTTGGACGCCGTGTCGCGGAAGTTCCAGACATGCGGGCCGAACACCACCGCCGCCCCATATGCCGCCGGCTCGATCATGTTCTGCCCGCCGCGCTGGCCGTCCAGGCTCCCGCCGACGAACGCCACGTCCGCCAGCCCCCAGACGGCGCCCAACTCGCCGATGGTGTCCACGAGGATGACCGGGCGACAGGATGACGGGGTTACGGAGTGACAGGGTGACGTCACCGCACTGCGACGGACACAGGGCATGCCGGAGCGGCCGAGCAGTGCGGCCACGTCGTCGAAGCGGTCCTGCTGGCGCGGCACGAGGATCAGCCGCAGGTTCGGGTGTCGTTCACGCGCGTGGCGGTAGATGGTGAGCGCGGCCTCCTCTTCCGGCGCCTGCGTGCTGCCCGCGATCCAGACGAGGGCGTCCTCGCCGATCCCGAGCAGGCGCCGCAGGTTCTCGGTGCGCGGGTTGCGCCGGTCGCCCGTCGTGCCGTCGTACTTCACCGACCCGCTGACATGAACCCGTTCCGGCCGGACGCCGAGCGCGGCGAAGTGGATCGCGTACTCCTCGGTCTGCGCGACGCACAGGTCGAGCCGCCCGAAGACGCGCCGGGCGAGGAACCCCAGCCGCCGATAGCGCCGCAGGCTGCGCGGGCTCATGCGGCCGTTGACGACTGCCACCGGCACGCCCAGCCGGTTCGCCGCCGCCAGGAAGTTCGGCCACAGTTCCCCCTCGGCAAGGACGACGAGGGCCGGCCGCACGCGCCGCAGCGCCCGGTTGACCGCCCAGGTGAAATCGAGCGGCCAGCAGCAGACCGGCAGGTCCGGAAAGTGTTTCGACGCCTCCGCGAACCCAGTATCGGTGGTGGTCGAGACGACGCACTGCCAGTGCGGGTGGCGGCGGCGGAAGGCTGCGACGACCTGGCGCAGCAGGTGGACCTCGCCGACGCTGACGCCGTGGAACCACGCACACGGGGCGTTGCCGGCGCGCAGGCAGGCGGCGCCGGTGAGCTTGCGCCACAGCCCGCGCCGGTACTTGCCGGTGGTGAGCGCCTTGTAAAGGAGCCAGGGGGAGAGGAGGACGAGTACGAGGAGATAAAGGACGTTCAGGAGATAATACATCGGGAATCCTTTCCCACTCAGCAAAGCCCACGGGCTGTGTCCCGTGGGCTTTGCGATGCTCCCTACTTCAGCAGCCGCATGCAGCAGTTCTTGTACTTTTTGCCGCTGCCGCACGGGCAGAGCTCGTTGCGGCCGACGCGGTCGCCGCGGTTGCGGATCGGCTCCGGCTTCTTCTCGCCGCCGCTACTGTTCGTGATCGCCTCCTGTTGCTGCGCCGTCATCGTCAGAGCGCTCTGGGCCTGCTCGTGCGTCACCGCCCCGATCGCCCAGATCGACTCCTCGAACGCCTCCTCCTCCTCCATGCGGAAGACGGTGTCGGTGACCTTGTCCTGCAGGCCGTCCCACATCGACTCGAACTCCTGCATGCCCTCGCGCTTGTAGACCGTCTTCGGATCCTCCTGAGCATACCCGCGCAGGCCGACGACCGAGCGCAGGTGGTCCATCGTGTACAGGTGGTTCTTCCACGTGGCGTCGAGCTGGTTCAGCACCAGGCTCCGCTCCATGCGGCGCATCTCCGGCCGGAACTGCTGGTCGAACGCATTCCACAGCACCTGCCGCGCCTCGTCCAGGTCCACTCCTTCCAGCTCCTCCTGCGGCACCTCCACGCCGAACCCGCTCCGAGCCCACTCGCACAGCTCCCTGGCGTCCTCCTCCTCGGCCGCGCGCGTGCCGCGGAACGCCTCCTCCAGGCGGGCGTCGATCTTGTCCTGGCCGACCGTCGGGAAGCACTGCTTGCTTACTTCGCGCAGCTTCTCCTCCAGCCGGGCGCGCGACAGCGTGCGGAAGTCCTCCTCCGACAGCGTCGCCTTCAGCCCCGGGAAGCGCTGCTCGCACCAGCGCATCAGCCCCTCCCGGTCGTAGCGGTGCGCCACCCCCGGCGCGACCGGCCGCTCGGACATGAAGCGCGCCATCGCCAGCTTGACCGGGAACTCGACCTCCTTCTGCCAGTACAGCTCGCGCACCCGGTCGAGGAGCAGGTTCTTGATGTGGGCGCGCGCCTGGTCCCGCAGTTCCTCCGGCGCGAGCTTGATCTGAAACTTGAGCCGAGCCCAGTCGCAGATCGACCGGACGCCCCAGTCCGGCTCGAGGTACTCGCGTCCCGGCGTCAGGTCGATCGCCAGCAGGTGCTTCTCGGCCTCGGCGATCAGGTGCTCGCCCAGGTTGTCCCGGCCGATCTGCTTCAGCTGCCGGTCCGTCACCTTCACGCCCCAGCGCGCGTTCGCCGTCTGCGCCATCGCCTGCCAGTTCCACTCCTTCGGATCGACGTCGGTACTCAGGTTCTCGTCGAGCGCCTCCTGGATCTGGGTCGGCACGGCGCGGCTCGCCTTCTCGCGCGCCAGGCGGTCTGCCTCGTTGTAGTCGGCCCGGCCGAAGTCGCTCGCGTCGAACTCGACGCCGAGCCGCTTGCCGGCGAACTCGGCGAACGTCGCCGGCCCGTAGTCGTCGTCCAGGAAGCGGTTCAGCGCCAGCTCGACCTGACCGCCGATCATGTCGAGGATGCGGATCTTGCAGTTGGCACCGTTGAGGATCTCCTGCCGGAACCCGTAGACGCGCTTGCGCTGATGGTCCATCACCTCGTCGTACTCGAGGAGGTTCTTGCGGATGTCGAAGTTGCGCTCCTCGACCTTGCGCTGGGCGGCCTCGATGCGGCGCGACACCATGCGGCTCTCGATCGCCTGGTCGCGCTCCATGCCGAGCCGTTCCAGCCAGCCGCGCACCCAGTCGCCGGCGAAGATGCGCATCAGGTCATCTTCCAGCGACAGGTAGAAGCGGCCCGACCCCGGATCGCCCTGCCGGCCGGCCCGGCCGCGCAGCTGGTTGTCGATGCGGCGCGCCTCGTGGCGCTCGGTGCCGATGATGTGCAGCCCGCCCATCTCGGCGACGCGCCGCCCCTCCTCCTTCGTCTTCTCCTTCGCCTCGATCGTCTCGACCGTCCGCTTCCAGACGTCCTCCGGCACCTCCAGGCGCGTCGGGTACTCGTGCTTCAGCTGCGCCCACGCCATCGCCTCGGGGTTGCCGCCGAGGATGATGTCGGTCCCGCGGCCGGCCATGTTCGTCGAGATGGTGACGGCGCCGATCCGGCCGGCCTGGGCGACGATGTCGGCCTCGCGGGCGGCGAACTCCGGCTTGGCGTTGAGCAACTCGTGCTTGATGCCGCGCCGCTTGAGCATGGCACTGAGCTTCTCCGACTTGTCCACGTCGGTCGTGCCGACGAGGATCGGCCGGCCGCGCCGCTCGATCTCCTCCGTCTCGCCGGGGGTGCAGACGACGCGCTCGTTGGTGTCCTTGAGCTGGATCTCGAGCATGTCGTCGGTCTCCTTGCGGATCGTGCCGACGAGTTCCGTGCCGTCGCCCTTGCGCACCACATCCCACTTGTTGATGCGCTCGATCTCGCCGACGATCGCGTCCCACTTCTCCTTCTGGTAGAGGTAGATGACGTCCGGGTAGTTGAGGCGGATGAGCGGCTTGTTCGTCGGGATGGCAATGACATCGAGCTTGTAGATCTTCCAGAACTCGTTCGCCTCGGTCATGGCGGTCCCGGTCATGCCGGCCCGCTTGTCGTACAGCTTGAAGAAGTTCTGCAAGGTGATCGTGGCGAGGGTCTGCGTCTCCTCCTTGATCTTGACGCCCTCGCGGGCGTGCTTGGCCTCGACCGCCTGGTGCAGGCCGTCGGACCACTGCCGGCCGACCATGAGCCGCCCGGTGAACTCATCGACGATGATGATGCTCATCTCGTTCGACTCGGGATGGCGCATCACCACGTACTGCTTGTCCTTGTGGTAGAGGTGGTGGGCCTTGAGGGCGTTGTCGATCAGGTGCGGCCACTCCATGTTGCCGGCGGTGTAGAAACTCTCGACGCCGGCCACCTCCTCCGCCACGCGGACGCCCTCGTCGGTCAGGTGGCAGGTGCGCTCCTTCTCCTTGACCTCGAAGTAGACGCCCTGGGCGCGCTCCTTCTTCGCGCGCAGGGCGGCCGCGAACCCGCCCCCCTCGTCCCCATCCTCTTCCTCCTCGCGAGATCGCCGGAGCAACTCGGCCGGCGTGGCGGCAAAGGTTGGCAGCGGCGGTAGACCGCGCTCGGCCCGAGCCTTCTTCTCGATGTCGGTCAGCTTGACGGCGATCTCGTTCGCCTTGGCGTAGCGGCGCAGGTCGCCGAACGCCGGGCCGGAGATGATGAGCGGGGTGCGCGCCTCATCGACGAGGATGTTATCGACCTCGTCGATGATGGCGAAGTGGAGCGATTTCTGGCACTGCTGCGACCACGGCGGGTAGTTGTCGTCGGCCCACCGGGCCGGCTTCATGTTGTCGCGCAGGTAGTCGAACCCGAACTCGCTGTTGGTGCCGTAGGTGATATCGCAGTCGTAGGCCTTGCGCCGGTCCTGCGGTTCCATGTCCGACTGGATGTAGCCGGCCTCCAGGCCGAGAGCCCGGTAGATCGGCAGCATCCACTCGCAGTCGCGGCGGGCCAGGTAGTCGTTGACGGTGACGACGTGGACGCCTTTCTCCTCCAGCGCGTTGAGGTACGCCGGCAGGGTGGCGACCAGCGTCTTGCCCTCGCCGGTGACCATCTCGGCGATGTTGCCGCGGTGCAGAACGATACCGCCAACGATCTGCACGTCGTAGTGCCGCATGTTCTTGGTGCGGCGGGCGGCCTCGCGGCAGGCGGCGAACGCCTCGGGGAGAAGGGCGTCGAGCGTCTCGCCGCTGGCCAGGCGCTCGCGGAAATGCGGAGTGAGAGCCTTGAGTTCCTCGTCGCTCCTGGCCTTCATCGTCTCTTCGAGGGCGTTGACCTGGTCGAGGAGCGAGCCGGCCGTGACGGTGTGCTCCTCGCCGCCACGGGGCCGGTTGTAGCCGAGGCTCTTGACGAAGCGCTCGTTGCTGGAGCCGAACAGGCGGCCGAGAAATCCGGCGATGCCTTCGCCAATGGCGCCGAAGGTGTCGCCGAGTTTTTCCCAGAACCCCACCTCGACCTGCTTATCGTTTGCCATGATGATCGACCTACCCGGCCGTGGAACGAGGAGCGACGCGATTGCGGCAATGCCGTGCCGTGCGGTCGCTTCCGTCGAGATTGATCCAAAAAACCAGTCTAAGATTACCCTCGCGAGGGGTCAATACGGACCGCCAGCCGGACCAGCCCGGAACGCCAGCGCGCCTCCCCATCCCGTAACGGGACACGGACTCGACGGTTCTCGCCGAACTCCCACCCGGCGGAAGGAAATTGCTATACTGCCCCTTGAGGCGAATCGGGGTTAGGTTGTTTCCCCGGCGCCGCTCCGGAGTTAGAGAATCGCCGCCCGCTCCCGGATTCCACTCGCTGGCGCCCTTTATTTCATTGTATGCGATGGCCGAGATTCTTACCTGCCCCTGTTGCAATGCCCAGGTTCCCGCGGCCGAGCGTGGACGGATCCCCTGCCCCCGCTGCGGCGAGATGTTCCCCCATCGTCCCACCGCGGAAACGATTGCTGCCGGACTGCCCTCGGCGAGTCCATCCCTGCCAGCCGACCTGACCTCCTCCCCGCAACTTCTCCAGCCGGCCCGGCCGAGCCTGGCGCTGCAGCTGAGCGCGCTCAGCGGACTGGTCATCCTGACGAGCCTGGTTCTGCGCATCGTCTCCGAAAGCCCGACGACGAAGAAGGCGTTTCCGTTCATGGTCCTCGCCGGCGGCATGGGTCTGGTCGCCTCGGCGTGGCTGCGGTATTTCAGCCGCCCGCGCTCCAATGGGGCGACCGCCTGGTTCATCCTCGGCAACATGGCCGCGGTGGCGTTGCTGATCGCGCTGCCCTTCGCGCTGTCCACCACGGCATTCCGGCGCGGCAACGACCTTCCCAAAGGGGTTCGGCCGGACGCGGCGAGATTTGACGCCGACGGCAAAACCCCGGAAGGCCCGGTCGCGCCTGCCGACCTGCCAGCCCTTGGGTATCTCCCCGCGGAAAGCAACCTGCTGATCGGACTGCACGTCGCCGAACTGCTGCACGACCCCGCCGGCAAGACGCTCCTGGACCAGCCGTCGTGGGCGCCGATGGAGGCGGCCCTCGGCCAGGTCGAGAAGTGGACCGGGCTGAAGAAGGAGGCGCTCGACCATGTCGCCCTCGGAGTGCAGACGGACCAGTTGATTCCCCGTCTCACCGTCGCAGTCCGGACGCGCGAGCCGTACAACCCCGCGTCGTTCCACGTCGTCCTCGACCAGAGCAAACCGATGAAGCACCGCGACCGCTGGCTCTACCCGCTGCGAATCGGGCCGCTCGGCCAGGGCGCCCTGTGGTGCGTGGAGCCGCGCATGCTGGTGGTCGCGCTGTGGTGGGACGGGACGCGGTTCAAGGAGGTGAAAGAGGTACTGCCGCTGGAACCGCGCCGGAGGCTGAACGGGTTCCACGCGGACATTCGCCACGTTCTCCAGAAGCGGCTGCGGCCGGGCACGCCGGTGTGGGTAGCGGGCCGGTCGGTGCCGGGGCCGATGCTGGCTGCGATCCTCCCGGTGGCGCGCGGCGACAAGGACGCCGGCAAGCGGTTCGCGAAGGTGCATGCCTGCGCTCTGGGGTTGCGGTTCGGAGATGAGATGACGCTGTTCGGCGACCTGGCCTGCACCGATGCGGCCGCGGCGAGGGATCTGCGAACCTTTCTGGAAGGGCAATCCCTGCCCGGCGGCGGTACGCTGAAAGTCGCGGAAGCAGCCGCCCCGGAGGCCGGGCAGGAGTCAGAAGGTGCGCCGCGGAACTGGGTCAACTTCCAGATCCGGTCCACGCCGGAGGGGCTGCGTCAGGCTCTCCGGAGCGACGGCAAACTCTTCCCCGGTGCCGGCCGGCGCTGATTCACCGGAAGAGTTAAAGCCCACGGGACGCCACCCGTGGGCTTTTAACCTTTCCTTCAGGCTGTTGAAGGTGCCTGGGAGTTACGCCTTCAACATCTCGTCGTGGCGCATCCCGCTCGGCGGCAGGTCGCCGCGACGAACGTTGGCGAGAGCCGCCTTCGCCCCGGCGTGCTGCTCGGCGTCGTTGTCCTCCCACTCGATGTTGACCGCGCCGTCATATCCGACCCGGTTCAGCTCGATCATGATTTCCTCGATGCTGTTCGCGTCGCGTGCGCTGCCGGCCGTCACGAAGTTCCAGCCGTTGAGCGGGTGGCCCATCGGCCGGTGGCCGCCGAGCAGCCCAGCGCGCGTGTGCTCGCGGACCACCTGCACGCCCTTGATGTGGGCGCAGTGGATGTAGTTCCCGAACTCGCGGATGAACTGCACCACCGAGACGCCCTGCCACTCCAGGTGCGACCCGTCGAGGTTGAACCCGACCACGCCCTCGTAGCCGGCCCTGTTCATGAAGTTGAGGTAGTCGCTTGCCGATTCGAGGTCGCCCATCGCCCGCTCGCTCGGATGGCACTCCAGGTCGAACGTCACGCCGTAGCGCTTGCAGGCGTCCCACACCGGCCCGAACCGCTCGACCAGCAATTCGAGACTCACCTGGCGTGCGTCCGGGATATCGTACCCTTCCAGCTTGCTCGGCAGCGGCGGGAAGAGGAAGAAGTGGCTCCAGCAGTGCGCGGGCGAGCCGACGAACCCGGGCAGCGCGACCTTGCGGTCCTGCAACTTGCCGAGATAGTGCGCCAGGCGGACGCAGGCGATGAGATCCTTCTGCGACTGCTGGTGGATCAGTTTGCCGACCTCGTCGGGGACGTGGTACGGGTCGGTGCGCGGCGGGTTGTTGCGGGCACGCCAGGTCTTGTAGGCGGCGCGGGCCTCGCCGCGCGTGAACTGGAGCGTCTTGGCGCTCGGCTCGTCACCGAGCGCCTGTCCCTGCAGGTGGGTGGCGACGGTGAAGATCTCCAGACCGTGCTTCTGCGCCAGGGCGACGCGCTCCTGCGCATACCCCTCGGCGTCCGCGTCAGTGCCGCAGCGGTCGAGGTCGAGTTCCCAGCTCGCCTCCTCCCAGCCGTCGAACCCGACGTCCTGAAGGAACTGCACCCACGGGTTCATGTCCACGTTGCCGAACTGGCCGCGGACCAGGCCGATCTGGTGGTAGGAGCCCTTGCCGAAGCGGTGCTGCGCGGTCTGCTTGAAGCCCATGATCGATCTCCGGGGCAAGACGCGGTACGATACCTCGGCTGACTATATTTTCGCCGGGCGCAACGGCAAGCACTCGCGGCGCGGGCTTGCAGGAGCCGGCTCCTACGGAGTTCGGCGGCTGTAGTTGAGCAACTTCAGGTACTCACGCATGAACGCCGGGTTGTCGTGCCACGTTCGAGCCGTCACCAGGTTCCCGTCCACCACCACCTCGCGATCGACGTACTTGCCGCCGGAGAACTCGGCATCGAAGCGGCACTTCTTGACGGTCGTGCAGGTGCGCCCCTCGATCACGCCCGCCGCCGCGACGATCTCGATCCCGTGACAGACCGACGCCACCGGCAGCCCCTTGTCGAAGAAGTGGCGGACGAGGCGCAGCAGATCCGCGTCGTAGCGCAGATACTCCGGAGCCCGCCCGCCGGAGATGACCATGCCGGCGTACTCGTCCGGCCGGATGTCCCGGAACGCGAGGTCGGCCGCGAGCCTGTACCCCGGCGACTCGACGGTGATGTCCCAGTCCGGGTGCGTGTCGTGCTGGACGAGATGGTAGACGCGCTTCTCCGGGCCGGCGACGACGACCTGATGGCCGTCCTCACGGATGCGGAACAGCGGGTACATGGTGTCGAGAACCTCGGCGGCGTCGCCGATGATGAGGAGAACCTTGGCCACGGCACAACTCCTGCTGCCCCCGCTGCCTGCGACCCGCGCCCCCTCGGCGCCGGCTCGTTGGCGTGCGGCCGGACGGAGCGGTATTATACAGGGGCGAGGCGCGGCCGGAGTCCCTTCACGGCGCCAGGCGACCGACCCGTTCGCCCTTTAATAGTCCTTTAATCGCACGAGTGTTACGTTAACTTTGCTTTTCCATCGAAACGAGAGGTCCGCCAACCGAGGACAGCCGGGTCGGGATCTGCGAGAGCGCGTCGGCGGTGAGTGCGTCGGTACCCCATCACCTCCGCGCCTCTCGCTTTCCCCTGCGCCCCCGCGGCCGACAACCGCGTTAAATCGCCCCACCCGTGGCCGAGCGTGAAGGAGGCGGCCGACGGCTGGAAGACGGCGGCGGGCTGAGGCGCGGACGCAACGCCACAGCGGGCCGCCAAACACCCGAAAGAAGGGGATGGGACATGCGGGTACTTCTCGTCGAAGACCACAAACCGATGGTCCGGGCGATCAAACAGGGTCTGGAAGAGGAAGGGTTCGCGGTGGACGTCGCCGTTGACGGCGAGGAGGCGGACTACAAGGCGCGCACGGCCAGCTACGACGTCATCATCCTGGACATCATGCTGCCGAAGGAGGACGGTCTGTCGCTGCTCCACAAGTGGCGCCGCGCCGGCATGACCACCCACGTCCTCCTCCTGACCGCGCGCGGGGCCGTGGACGACAAGGTCAAGGGTCTCGATTCCGGAGCCGACGACTACCTTACCAAGCCGTTTCAGTGGGAGGAGCTGCTGGCGCGCCTCCGGGCTCTCATCCGCCGCGGCCACCAGGTCAAGGATCCCGTTCTGCGCGTCCACGACCTGGAACTCGACACCGCCGCCCGCACCGTCAAGCGGGCCGGCAAGTCGATCCGGCTGACACCGAAGGAATACGCCCTGCTGCAGTTCCTGGCGTTCCACCGCGGCAAGGTCGTGACACGGTCGATGATCTGGGAACACCTCTATGACGAGCACGACGAGAACACCTCCAACGTCGTGGACGTCTACATCCGCTACCTGCGCGGCAAGATCGACAACGGGTTCAACCCGCCGCTGATCCTGACGCGCTGGGGCGAGGGCTACATGCTCCGCGGAGACGAGTGACCGAACGGAAGGTCTCTCGACCATTGCCATGCGCTCCATCCGGCTGTCACTGATCCTCTACTTCCTGGTTCTGCTGGCGGCGGCGCTCGGCGGGGTGTCCTGGTTCTGCTACCAGAGCACCGAGCAGGCGCTGAAGGGCAAGGAAGCCAAAACCCTGGAGTTTTGGCAGGCCAAGTACGAGGAGAACTGCAAGCGGACCCGCGACGCCTTCGACGCGGATCTGCTGGCCCACGCCAAAAACGTCACCAACAGGGCGATCTGGGTGAACTTCTGGGAGTGGGGGCCGATCCTCGGCGCCCTTGGCAACGGCCCGCACAGCACGGGACACCTGACAACCCCCCTGTCCGTCGCCGGGTCGCTCAACCCGATCGCCAGCTACCTCCACTGGAAGCGCCCCCCGACGATCCGTCTGTACCCGCCCGACGACGAGGGTTTTGCGCCCTCGGCCGAGCCGGGCCATTACTTCCAAACCTATCGCGTCGTCAAAGGCCCGCCCGCCTCCCTGGAGATGATGGAGCAGTCGGACTCGCTGGAGTACGAGGAGATCGTGTTCCGCCTGGACGAGGCCGCCCGCCAGCGCGCGGACGCCGCTCCGTACTTTGACGAGATCGACCTCGGCACGGTCGGGAAGGTCCGGCGGGTGACCTTCCGCGCCCAGGCCGCGCGTACCCTCTGGTTGAAGGCCCTGCCGGCCCCGCCGCGCCCGCCGATGGGCGGCAAGGGTCTGCCGCCGGGCAGCAAGGGTCCGCTGATGGGCGGCAAGGGTCCGCCACGCGGTCCGAAGGGGGGCAAGGAACCGTTCCGGGGCTGGCCGTTGCCGGAACCGGGCACAGTGTATCCGCTGCGTGGGGGGTACAGGCCGGTGTTCTACGTCCAGTACGCCCAGGAGACGGCCGCCCGAGACAAGCAACTGGCGGAGTTTGCCCAGAACCTGGCCCGCGACCGCGCTCAGCTGCGCGACGAACTGAACGGGTCGCTTTCCGACCTGCGCCACCGCCTGTTCTGGATCTCTCTGGGCGCGTTTGTCGCCCTCGTGGCCGGCGGGTACTGGCTGGTGCGGCTGGGACTGGCGCCACTCCACCGCCTGTCCGAGGCCGTCAGCCAGGTTTCCGAGAAGGACTTCCGCCTGCCGATCGACCAGGCCCGGCTGCCGACCGAGTTGCAGCCGATCGTCGCCCGGCTGACGCAGACGCTGGACCAGTTGCGCCGCGCGTTCGAGCGCGACAAGCAGGCGGCGGCCGATATTTCCCACGACCTGCGCACCCCGCTCGCCGCCCTGTTAACCACCCTCGACATCGCCCTGCGCAAGCCGCGTTCCTCCGAGGAGTATCGCGAGGTTCTGCAGGAATGCCGGGCCAGCGGCCAGCAGATGTACGCCCTGGTGGAGCGTCTGCTGACCCTGGCTCGCCTGGACGCGGGTGTCGATCACCTGCGGCCGCGCGAGGTGGACGTGGCCGCCCTGGCCGAGCAGTGCGCCGCCCTCGTCCGCCCGCTGGCCGAGGCACGCGGGTTGCAGCTGCGCGTCCACAACGGCCAGCCGGCCGCCATGAGCGCCGACCCGGACAAGCTGCGCGAGGTGGTGACGAATCTGCTCCACAACGCCATCGAGTACAACCGGCCGGACGGGTCGATCGACCTGGCCGTCACCCGAGATAACGGCGACGTGCGCGTCGAGGTGAAGGACACCGGAATTGGCATCGCCGAGAGCCAACGGCAACGCATCTTCGAGCGTTTCTATCGCAGCGATCCCTCGCGCCAGACCGAGGGCATGCATACGGGCCTGGGACTCGCCATCGTGAAGGGGTACGTCGATCTGATGGGCGGCAGCATCGACGTCGAAAGCACGGTCGGACAGGGCAGCACATTCAAGGTCCGCCTGCCGGCGGCGCCGCCGTCCCGCGCTTGACAGAGTCACCACCGGAGAAGAAGAATGCCACGGCTTGCCACGGCCCCACCGGCAAAGGGTTCCAGCGGCGTCGCGGAGGCGGCGCGCTGCCACGACCCCGAAATCGGCCTGATGCTCCGCGTCCGGCGCGACGACCCGGGCGCGTTCGCGGAACTGGTCGAGCAGTACTGGACGAAGGTGTTCGGCCGGTTTGTGCGGTGGCTGGGCGACCGGCAGGAGGCGGAGGATCTGGCTCAGGACGTATTCCTGCGGCTGTATCGATCGCGGCAGCGCTACGAGCCGCGCGCCAAGTTCGCGACCTGGCTCTTTCACATCAGCAGGAACGTCGCCCGCAACGCCCTGCGGTCACGCCGCCGCCGCCCGTGCGTGCGGCTGAGCGCTCTCTACGGTCCGGACCGCGATACCACGGGCGAGCGCACCCTGGTGGACGGATCGGCCTCCCCGTCTCAGCCGCTGGAACGGTCGGAACTGGCCGGCGTGGTCCGGTCCGCCGTCTCCGGTCTCGGCGGCCGCCAGCGAACGGCCCTGGAGATGTTCCAGTTTCAGGATCGCAGTTATGCCGAGATTGCGGCCGAGATGGACATGAGCCCCAAGGCGGCCAAGAGCCTGCTCTACCGCGCCCGTAACCAGCTCCGCGCCACCCTCACCCATCTGGTCGAGGTGCCGTAACCGGCGCCGGCGGACCAGCCCGTCGCTGGCCTTGCTACCGCTCCCCGCTGTGCCGCCGCAGGAACGTCCCACGCTCGGGCTCCACGTGGTACGCGCCGGCCTCCACCGCTTCGACGAAGTCCTTCACCCAGTCGGCCAGCGAAGGAGCAACGATGGGGTGCTCGGCGTTCCCCAGCCAGAAGGCCCGCACCGGCTCTCCCGGCAGGCTCGTATCGAGGCACAGGTAATCGCCCGCGTCGTCGTCGAGGCAAGGAATCCAGCTGGGCTCCCAGCCCGTCCGCGCGCCATTCCCCGGCGCTTGCAGGTCGAGTTCTCGCTTCGCAGCGACGATCTGGTCGGCGCTCATGAGTCTCCAGTCCTGCTCGAACTGCCCGGCGTGGTCCTCACCCTGACCGTTGTGCCACGCCAGCAGGGTGCGGAGTCCCTCGGGAAGTTCCATGCCGAGCTGCGCCCGCAGGGCATCCAGCTCGATCGGGGTGGCACCCGGCCGCAGGTTCGCGAGGAAGCGCGGCCGGTGCTTCGCCAGCCAGCGCTCCAGCCGCGCCAGGGAGGCGCTGTCCGGCTCGGCAGCCTCGGCCTTGCTCGCCGGCTTTGCTCCCCCTCCTTTCCTCAGGCCGGCGACGGCGGCGGCAAGTTGCTCCGGGTCCGGTTCCTTCGCCTGGCCGGAAAGGTGACACAGGACGGCGGCCCAGCTGATCTGTCGCGGGGCGGCGCGCGACCCGACCGGACGAACTGAGATGCCGTCAGCGCTCAGTGCGAGAGCCAGCCGCTCGCCCGCCAACTCGATCTCGCGCGTGATGGGTCGCGTGAACTTCTGCACGGCTCGTTCTCCCGGATCCCGCTTTCGCCTCACCCCGCCAGGTCGGCAAGCCCCAGCTCCTCGACCCGGGCGCGGGGCACCACCCCGTTCCGATCCCAGCCGCGGGCCGCGTAGTACGCCTGGATCATCTCCCGCAACCGCTCGGCCGGAAGGACCGCCTGGCCGGAAGCGCCGGCCGGCAGCCCCTCGGACAGGAACCGCTTCGGCAGCGTGTCCTCGGCGGCCGTCCACCCCTCGCGCAGGTTGTACAGTTTCTTCGCGGTCACGATGCGCCGCACGGTATTGTGCAACTCGCCGGGCGTGACGTTCCAGCCGGTGACGGCGCTGAGCATTTCGGCCGCCTCCGCGAACAGATCGGGGAAGACCCCGCGCAGGAACTTGCACAGGATGAGCGAGTCGAGCAGCGCCGCCCGGTCCTCCGTCTCGACCGCCAGGCGGGCCGCGTCCGGCGAGCCGTGCAGGCGGTCGGCGCGGGTCGAGAAGTCTACCTCGTAGGCGCCTGAGCGGTTGTGGTCGGCGCCGCGGCTCCCGACCGCGAACCCCAGCGCCATCGTCTGCAGCGCGCGCGGCTCGTAGCCGGGCAGTTCCAGTCCCTTGACGTGGGGGGCGAAGTCGGGCGCCTCGCCGCCGATCGCCGCCGCCGCCCGCCGCGTCCCCTCAGCGAGCAGATTCCCCAGCCCCTCGCGCCGGGCGATCCGGCCGAGCAGGTCGAGCACCTTCGCCGCGTTACCAAAGCGCAGCTCATCCTCGCGCAGCAGCCCCCGCTCGGCGCACTCCATGCCGAACGCGATGCTGGCCCCGGCCGAGATCGTGTCCAGCCCTAGCCGGTCGCACAGGCGGGCCGCCTGCAGGACCGCGTCGGGCTCGCCCACCCCGCACAGCGGGCCGAGCGCGAACAGGCTCTCGTACTCCAGTCGCACCGCGCCGCCGTTGCCGTCGGCCCCGCCAACCGCGTAGAGGAGTTCGCACCCGATGGTACACGCGGCGCACGACCGCCGCGCCACCCGGCGGCCGGCGTTCAGCTCCTCGCCGGAGAGGGCGGCCGCCTGCTCGAACGTCCCCTGCTGAAAGTTGCGGGTCGGCAGAGCGGACAGGCGGTTGAAGGCGAGCAGGTTCGCGACCGTGCCCAGCTCGCGGTACTTGGCCGTCGCCGGGCCGAACGAGCGCTCCGAGAGATCCTTCGCGATGGCGACGACGACGGCCGGGTCCGCCACCTCGACCCGTTTCGACCCGGCGACCGCGACCGCCTTGAGCCGCTTCGACCCCAGCACGGCGCCGAGCCCGCCGCGGCCGGCGTGGCGGTTCTCGTGGCTGATAGTCGCGTACCGGACGAGGTTCTCGCCGGCCGGGCCGATGACGGCGGTGTGGAAGCGCGGCCCGAGCCGCTCCCGCAGCCGGGCGTCGGCGTCGGGAGCGGCCAGACCCCAGAGTTCCCCGGCGGGCTCGACGCGCGCGTGCCCGTCATCGATCACCAGAACCGACGGCTGCGCGCACGCCCCGACGAGCACGAGGGCGTCGAACCCGGTCTTCCTGGCGGCGATCGCGAAATGGGACGAGGAGAGCGCGTCGTTGAGACGGGCCGTCAGCGGCGATTTCGCGACGACGGCGAACTTGGCCGACGTGGTCAGGGATGTGCCGACGAGTGGGCTGAGGCTGAAGATCAGCGGGGCCGCGGCCGCCAGGGGATCGACGCCCGCGGGCGCCGCGCGGTGCAGCAGGTAGGTGCCGAGGCCGACGCCGCCCAGGAAGCGGCGCAACACGTCCTCCGGCAGCGGCGCAGCGGTCGCCGCGCCGCTGGCCAGGTCGATGCGCAGGTAACGCCCGTGATAACCGAACATCGCCTCTTCTACACGGCCCAGCTCCCGGCCTGGCCGTCGGTGCGCGCCACCTCGGTGACCGGGCTCTCCGCCGCCCCGCCGCAGCGGAACGCCAGCGGGACGACCTGGCTCACGAGCCACTTGCCGCCCGCGTGGGCGGACGGCTTTACCGCGCCCAGCTTGCGCCCGCTGTGGCGGTAGAGCTGCAACTCCCGGGTGTCGCGGTGAATGATGAGCAGTTCCCGCACCTTCAGTTTACTGTAAAACGGGATCTTCTCCTGCGCTTCCCCCTTGCGGCTCTCGATCTCGATGAGGAAGTCCGGGCCGCCCATCCAGTGTGTCCCACAGTGCTCCGCTCGGCCGTCGTGCAGCACCACGACGACGTCCGGAACCCGAAAATTGTCCTCCCAACCCTCGCGCCGGTCGCTCACGTTTGCCCCGGCCTCGACTCGCCCGCGACGTTCCAGTTTCACCACGCTGTGCAGGATGACCGCCAGATCCAGGGCCAGATCCTGGTGGTCGATGTTCGCCAGGGGGGGCACGACGTAGACTCCTTCCCACATCTCATCGTACTGGTCGATGTCGCGCTGCTGTCGTGCCTCGATGAAGGCCCGAGCGAAAAGTGGGTCGAGGATGCGCACCTCCTTCACCTCCGCCAGGATGCGCGTCCGGATCTCGGCCCTGTCCTGGTTCCGCCGCGCCGGCTTGACGACCCGGGCCGGCGAGGAACGATTGGCTGCCGTCGCCATGTGGTTGCCCCTCTCACCCGCCCGCGTCCGCCGAGAGCAGCAGGACGTGCGTCCCCGGCGCGAGCGGTTCCTGTTCGTCGGTCACGAAGCGGCCACCTTCGATCGACAGCAGGTAGTGCGGCCCCAGCCGTCCGCCCGGCCCGACCAATCCCCTCAGCCCCGGGCACGCGCGCTCGACCCGCGCGAGCAGTTCCGCCACCGTCCCCGCCTCGACCGCGATCTCGGCGCGGCCGGCGCGCTGGCGCGGGATGCCGAAGAACTCGAGCGTTACCGTCCCAGTCGCCACGCCTCACTCCCCCTTGCCGAAGAAGAACTCCTCCGCCGTCCGCCGCAGCAGCCAGTCCCGGTCCTGGGCCGTCAGGAACTTGAGCCGCGTGCGGACCAGGTCGATGCTCGCCTGGTAGGTGTGCGGCTTCTGTACCTGGAACGGGCAGTCGCTCTCCCACAGGCAGCGCTGCGGTGTGAACGCCCGGACAACCTGCTGGATCAGCCCGGCCAGATCGTCGTATGGCGGCTGCCGGCGCCCGAGGGCATAGAACGCGCCGACCTTGACCAGGACGCGCTTGTGGGCCGCCAGCGCGCACAGCGCCTTGACGTCCTTCGCGCGGATGGTCCCGTCGGCCCCGATCCGGCACAGGTGGTCGATGATGACCGGGGTGTCGGGGAACCGGCGGCACATCCGGTCCAGCTCGGGCAGAGCGTCCGGGTCGATCAGGCAGCTCATGGCCTGGTTGGTCTTGGCCCCCTGGGCGAACATGCGGGCGTACCCCTCCGGCTCCAGCCAGCGCGCCGGCGGCTGGCGGCTCAGGCGCGGGTGGATCCGGAACGCCCGGATCCGACGCTTCGCCAGGGCCGCCATCGCGTGCGCCACGTCCCTGGCGTGCGGGTCGATGACCGCCGTCCCGACAAAAACCCCTTTGTGGAGCTGAATCATGTCGAGCAGGTAGCGGTTGTCGAAACCGTAGTACGACATCTGAATCAGGTTGACCCGGTTCACGCCGGCCGGGCGCATGTGCTTGAACAACTCCTCGGGCGTGAACGACGGCGGCTGCATGTCCTCGCGCCGGAAGCCGGCCGCGAGCGGGTAGTGGGCGAGGTCGGGTGTCCAGACGTGAACGTGTGCGTCGATGAAGTTCATCCTGTCATTATCGCCGCGCCTCTCCGTCGCGCCCAGCGTTTCTCTGCCAGGCGGTTCTTCCTGCCGCTTGCGGCCTGGCGGACTCCTGCTCGCCAGGCCGCAAGCGGCCAGAAGAAAGTTCGAGGCGATCCCGTACAAGAGGTGTCAGGGGACCGGAGGGCCGCCGCCCGCCGCCTCGAACGCGCCGATGTCCACCGTTCCGTTGACGATCCGAAGGAACCCGCGCTGGTCGGTCGGGATGGCGGTAACGTGCGCATTCCCGCCCCGGTCGATGGCGGGGCTGCCGGACAGCAGGGCGACCGTCTGCGTCGGGCCACCATTGTCCGCCAGGGTGCCCAGTCCGGGCGCGCTCACCCCGACCTGATTGCCGTTCACCCCGTTCGCCAACCCGCCGCCGCCGGTCCCGATCAGGTTGAACGCGCTCGTCGCGTCCGTCGCCCCGGCGATGTCGCTGGCCGTCGTGCCCGGTGCCGCCCCGCGGAAGTTGCCGGCCACGATGGTGTTGAACAGCTTCGCCGGAGTAACGGCGCGGAGCCCCCCGCCGACGCCGGAGCCCGCAACCACGCGGTTGGCGGTCAGGGTAGAACTCAGGATCTGGATGGCCCCGGCGCTGTTGATCCCGCCGCCCCGCGACCCGGCGCTGTTGCCGTAAATCGTGGAGTTGGTCACCTCCAGGATCGTGCCGGCGCTGTCGATGCCGCCGCCCTCGGAGCTGGCGGTGTTGTTCGCCAGGGTGCTGCTGTGTACGGTCAGTGTGCCGTCGTTGTGGATCCCGCCGCCGTCGGCTCCGGAGACGTTGTCGGCCAGGGTGGTGCCGTTGACCGTCAGCGTCCCCGTCCCGCGGTTGGTGATGGCGCCGCCGCTGGAGGCGGCGCTGTTGCCGGTGAAGGTGCTGCTGCTGACCGTCATCTGCCCGGAACTGGCGACGGCGCCGCCCGAGCCGCCCGCGGTGGCGGTGTTGCCCTGGAACGTCGAGCTGGTCACCAGCGCCGTCCCGGAGCTGATGTTGTTGATCGCGGCGCCCGAGCCGCCCGCGACAGAGTTGCCGATGAAGGTGGCGTTGGTCACGGTGAGGGCGCCGACGTTGTAGATGGCCCCGCCGCCGCTGGACCCGGCGGCGTTGCCGACGAACGCGACGTTGCTGACCGCCAGAGTGCCGAAGTTGAGCAGGCCGGCGCCGTAATTCTTACCCGCGGCGACGGCGCTCCCGCCAGCGATTGTTAGCCCGCTCACGGCGGCCACGAGGCTCAGATCCCGAGTGAAGATGCGGCCGACGATGAGAACTCGGTCGCGGTTATCGCCGCTGATCGTCAGGGTGGCCGCCCCGGGGCCCTGGACGAACACCGGACGAAGGATGGCGAGCGGGCCGCCGGTCAGCGTGATGGTCTGCGGTCCGGCCGGCAGCGCGAACTGGATGGTGTCGTTCGTCCCGCGGATGCCGGTGACCTGGGCCTGCTCGCCCGCCGTCAGGACTCGCCCCAGTGTGCCGTTCACCACCGCCAGCGCCTCCCGCAGCGTGAGCACACCGTCCGCGGTCGTGTCGTCGCCGAGGCCGTTGACGATGAGGATCGACTGGGTACTGTCCGGATTGACCGCGATCCCCGCCTGGGTGCCGGTGATTGACGGGGTTGTGGTGTCGGTGGCCGTCAGAGAGTGGGTTCCGGGCGTGACGAGCGTGACGGTGAAGGTGCGGACGCCGCTGTCGCCCGCGGTGAACGTGTAATCCGCGGGCAGCAGCGCCTGGCCGTCGCTGCTCGTGAGGTGGACCGTTCCGCGGTAGCCGGTGGCGGTGTTGCCGAACGGATCCTTCGCGACGACCGTGACGGTGTCGGGATGCCCGGCGATGACGGTCGAGGGGAAGTTGGCCACGGCCAGGGTGCTGGCGGCGGCCGGATGCACCACGAGCTGGGCCTCGGTGAACGGCTGGCCCGTCGTCGAATCGGTGACGAAGATCGACTGAGGGCCGGCGGTCTTCAGCGTGACGACGAACGTATGGGTTCCGCCGTCCGCCGGGGAGAAGATGTAGTTCGCGGGCAAGTCCGCGAGCAGGTCCGTGGTCCAGAAGTGGACCGCCCGGGCGTAGTCGGTGACCGGGTTGTTCGACTGGTCCAGGGCAGAAAGCGTCAGGGTGAACTGCACGCCAGCGGTCGTTTCCACCGGCGCGCCGATCTCCAGGTGGATGATCACGGCCCCGGCGACGGCGCTGCTCACATTGGAGTAGGCGGACGCTCCGCCGGCGTTGGTCGCCTGCACGCGGTAGTAGTAGCGCGTCCCCGTGGTCAGCCCGGTGTCACTGTAGGCGGCGACGTTGGCGCCGACCGTGGCGAGCGGGGCGAACGTCACGCCGTTGGTCGAGCGCTCGATGGTGTAGCCTGCCTCGTTGGTCGCCTGGTCGGTCCAGGCGAGATCGACCTGGGTCGCCGAGACGGACCGGGCGAGCAGGTTGGTCGGCGTCCCGTTCGGCGGCACGGTGAGGGTCAGCGAGTCGATGACCTGGCCCGGGAAGTCCCAGGCGCCGGCGAACTCGAAGGTGATCTGGTACGCGGTGGCCGTGACCAGCATGGCGCCGTAGTCGCCGTTGAAGCGGAACTGGCTCTCCGGGATGGGGGTGCCGAAGTCGTCGCGGCCCCGGCCGCCGAGGCCGTTGACGAAGTACGGCAGGCCGCCGACGTCGAGCCGCTCGTAGTTCCTCGCATAGGCCGACAGGACGGCGCTCGCCCCCCACTGCTCGAACGGCCAGCGCATGACCGGAAACGGCACGGTGGACGAGTAGGGGGAGCCGTTGAAGTACACCAGCTTCCACGGAGCCGTCGAGGCCGCGAGCCGGTTTTGCAGCCACGCCCCCTGGGTCGAGGTGTCCCAGTTGCGGTCCGGCTCGTTCGCGTCGCTGTTGAGGGCGAACAGCTGGACGGGGCCGGCGGCGAAGTCGTAGTACCGTTCGTTGTTCGGGAGGGCGAAGTAGTCGAGGTACGGGGCGTACCCGTCCACCCCGGCGTAGTCCCGGTGCCCGAGGGCGGGCCAGAACTTGTTCGCCGCGGCGCCCGCCCCGTACGCGCCGTGGTACGGGTAGATGTAGTCGTGGTAGTACTGACCGACGTTCGCGTCGATCGTCGCCGCCGAGCCCGAGGGCGCGTTGTTCCCGCCGAGGGTGATCACGAAGTCGGGGTTCCAGCCATGCACCAGGGCGGCCACCTTCTGCTCGGCGGTGCTCGCCTGGCCGTACTCGCCGATCACGGCAAAGCGCACCACGGTCGGAGGTGGACTGACCTGGATCGTGGCGTGGCCGGCGGCGATGCCGGGGCTGTTCGGATCCGCGACGGTCAGTGTCTGGGTGCCGGCCGTTTGCAGCGTCACCCCGTTCGCGAACGTGTGAACACCGCGGTCGGCACTTCCGAAGGTGTAATTGGCGGGCAGGACGGCCCCGCCGTCCGAGCTGGAAAACTGCACGACGCCAGCGTAGCCCGCGGCGACGCGGTTGAACGTGTCCACCGCCGTCACCGCCGCGGTGAGCGGGTTGCCGGTGGTCGCGGTCGCCGGGGCGCTGACGAGCAGCCGCACCGCCGGCCCGCGAGCGAAGTCGTTGGCCGCGGCGGTCGGGGCGGACTGGCCCGCCCCGTTGGCAGAGCGGACCCGGTAGAAATACTGCGCTCCCGCGGTCAGCCCGCTATCGGTGTAGCTCGTAACGTTGGCGCCGACGGTCGTGCGCGGAGCGAAGAGCGTGCCGTCGGTCGAGCGCTCGATGACGAACCCCGTCTCGTTGGTGGAGTTGTCCGCCCACCCGAGGGTCAGCTGCTGCGTGGCCGTCGCCGCCACCGTCGGGCTGCCGGGGACCGCCGGCACCTGCCCCGCCGGGTTGGCGAGCAGCGTGATCTCGTCAATGACCTGGCCGGGGAAATCCCAGGCACCGATGAACTGGAACGTGATCTGGTTCTCGTCCGCGACCACGTACCCGGCGCCGTAGTCCGCGTTGAACCGCACGAGGCTCTCGGGGATCGGCGTGCCGAACGTACCCGAGCCGCCGCCGCCCAGCCCGTTGACGATGTAAGGGATCCCGTCCACCTCGAGGCGCTCGTACTCGTGCTCGTGCCCCGCCAGCACCGCATCGGCCCCCCACGCGGCGAACGGCCACTGCATCACCGGGCTCATGCCGTGCGACGCCCCGGATGCGTAAGGGGCGTGGTGCATGTACACGATCTTCCAGACGGCCGTGGACGCCGCCAGCCCGGCCTGCAGCCACTGAGCCTGGACGGAGGTGCTGGTGCGGCCGTCCGGCTCGTTGCTGTCGCTGTCCAGGCAGAAGAAGTCCACCACCCCATGCGAGAACTTGTAGTACCGCTCGTTCCCCGGGAGGCTAAAGTACGCGAGGAGGGGATCGGCGCCCGCCGGAAACGGCTCCGACCGATCCCCCCAGTCGTGATTGCCCAGGGACGGAAAGAAGCGGTTCGTCCCGGTGGGCGACCCCGGCCCGTAACCGACCCCGCCGTTGCCGAGGAAGCCGGTGCCGTAGGCGGCGATGAAGTCGGGATTGACATACGGGTAGATGTAGTCGTGGTAATACTTCCCGATGTTCGTGTCGATCGTGTCAGCCCCGCCGAGTTCGTAGTTATTGTCCCCCATCGTGATGATGAGATCCGGGTTCAAGTTATGCACGAGGGTCGCGACTTTTCCCTCGGCCTTGCTGTTGGCGCCGAAATCCCCGAGGACGGCAAACCGCGTGACGTTGCCCGCGGGCGTTACGCGGTCTTCCAGCGCCTCCAGCCACAGTCGGCGCGTCGGGCGCGGCCGCGCCTTCGGCGACACCTTCCGCGGCGAAATCCACCTGGCCAGAAATCGAAACATGGTGCATCCCCCTTGTGGTCGTTGTTCGCGTGGTCGTGTTGCCTCCGGCCTGCTGTCTGCCCGAAGAGTTGCGATTGGCGCGGCGTAATACGGCATCGCCGTGGGTGTACTTGCTGCCGCTTGCGGCCTGGCAGCGGTTTGAAAACCTGCCGACGAGCCCCAGGCGTCAGCGCGGGGCCGCTCCGCGCTGACGCCTGGGGCTCGTTTGGCAACCACTTCTTAGCGGCACCGAAAGCGCCGGCACAGCCGGCGCACCACGCGGATGACGTGGTCGCGCTCCGCGTCCGCCAGGTCGGGAAAGAGCGGTAGGCTGACGAGCCGGAGCCACTCCCGGCTGGCCGTCGGCAACAGATCCGGCGTCCACCCAAACTGCTCGGCGTAGTACGGGTGCAGGTGGAGCGGCCGCCAGTGGACGGAGGTGCCGACCCCGTGCTCGTTCAGCGCCCGGATGAAGGCGTTCCGGTCCACTGTCAGCCGGTCCAGGTGCAGCCGTAGCGGAAACAGGTGCCACGCATGGAGCCGGTCGGGCGGGTCCGGCGGCAGCTCGACCTGGTCCAGTTCGTCGAGTCCGTCCCGATACGCCTGGGCCGCCGCCTCCCGCGCGACCCGCATCGCCTCGGCCCGTTGCAGCTGGTGGATGCCGATCGCCGACGCGACGTCCGTCAGGTTGTACTTGTACCCCGGCGCGAGGATCTGGTAGTCCCAGCTCCCCCCCGCCGCGTAGCGCCCCCACGCATCGCGCGACAGGCCGTGCAGCGACATCTGCCGGATGCGCGCGGCCAGGTCGGCGTCCGCGGTCACGGCCATGCCGCCCTCGCCGGTGGTGATCGTTTTGTTCGCGTAGAAGGAGAAACAGGTGACGGTCGCGGTGCCCTCGCCGCAGCGCTGCCACGGGGCGTCGGGGCCGGCCCGCCACGCCGCCGGGAAGGCGTGGGCGGCGTCCTCGATCACCCACAGATCGTGGGAGCGCGCGAACGCCTGGAGCACGCCGACGTCGAGCATCAACCCGCCGACGTGAACCGGGATGATGCCGGCCACCTCCAGACCCTGCGGGCACCCCGGGAGCCGGCCGTCCCGGGCCAGGACCAGCTTGCGGCCCGCGTCCTCCAGGTCGAGGTTCGCCGTCCCCGGCTCGCAGTCCACCAGGACCGGCACCGCCCCCTGGTAGCGCACCACCTCGGCGGTGGCGGCAAAGGTCATTGTCGGCACCAGCACGCCCTGACCGGGGCGCAGGCCGAGCGCCTCGACCGCCAGGTGCAGCGCTGCCGTGCAGGAGTTGAGGGCGACGGCGTGGCGCGTCCCCACCTGGCGGGCGAACTCCTCCTCGAAGCGGCGGGTGAGCGGTCCGGTCGTCAGCCACCCGGAGCGAAGGCAGTTGGCCACCTCGCCGATTTCCGCCTCGGTGAGCGAGGGGCGGAAGAACGGGATGGACCGGCGTTCCAGACTCCGCGGAACGATCGCTTTCGTCATGCTGTGCCTCAACGGTGCAAGAGGGAGAAGGGGATCACGACGACAGGGGGTTGCTCCGGACGACGCGGCGGACGGTCATGAACACCTCGGCCGCGTCCATGCATACCTGGTTGCCGAACGCCCGCGCCCGATGTTCGAGGGCTTCCAGAGAACGCGGGTGAGGGTAGGGGCGCAGCTCGCTCTTGTAACAGGCCATCGCCGCCAGCTTGGCGTCGAGCGTCGCGGAGATATCGATCCAGGTGTCGGGGACGAAGGTGCGAGGGTAAGCCCATTCGGTGCTGCTGGCGGTGTCGAAGGCGTACACCGCCTCGATGCACGTCTCGGTCGGGCGCGTGGCGACGAGGATGGCCTGGAAGAGGATCTGGTGGTCGCGGTTGACGTCCCCGCCGTACTGGCAGTAGACGATGCGCGGGCGCACCTCGCGAACCGCCTTCTCCAGCGGGGCGATCAGTTCGGTCAGGCGGAGCGTGTCGAGCGCCTGGTCCGGGAACCCCAGGTGACGGACCGTGACGCCGCCGAGCTTTTCCGCCGCCCGGAGGATGTGGGAGCCCTGGCCGACCCCGCCCGGACCGTAGCGCAGCGACTCGCCCTCGCACACGAGCACGACCGTCACCGGGTCGCCGGCCCGGGCGTGCAGGGCCAGGACGCCGCCGCAGCCGAGCACCTCGTCATCCGGGTGCGCGGCGATGGCGAGGATCCCGCCGGGTCGGTCTGGTTCCATCTTCCTCTACCCCTTTCTCCTGTCAACCGGCACACTCTATTTCCAGTCAGCAAGCGGCGGCCTTTTTCGCCCCTCTCCCCTCGTGGGAGAGGGGCGACGTCAGACGACCCCTCCCGGCCCGCGCCCTCACGCCGGAGCGACCATGCGTCCCCCGCCGAGCACGAAGCCGCGCTCCAGCGCCCCGTTGAACAGCAGGTCGAGGTAGCTCAGAAACGGCACGAAGTCGCCGTGGCACTGGCGGTACGGGCGACAGCTGTACTCGTGAAACAGCACGGCCACTCCCTCGCGGGCAAACTCGTCCACGTCCAGATACTCCCGCCCGAACATCCCCGAAAGGTAAGTATCCGCACCGAGGTACTTGCAGATCTCCAGCAGCACCCGCGGACCCTTGCCGGCGATCGGCAGCTCCGACGCGCACACGAACCGGCAGGTGACTCCCAGCAGGCGCAGGGCCGGTTCCCACGACGCCCGGTCCAGCTGGGTCAGCGTTTCGTGCGGCGCCTCCAGGATGCGCTGCACTGCGGGCGCGTGGACCTCGTAGCAGGGCGCCTTCGCGTAGTTGTGCTGGAGCGTCTTGAGCACCTTCTGCTGCCACGGCTGGCTGTTGTCCACGTGCGTGTGCCGGATAAGCTGCTCCCGGCCGGTCCGGCGCATCGGGACGGTGAGCCACTCAGGCCCGCGCGGCGTCTTCACCTTCGCCCGGTTCTCCTCGTGGCGCGGGTTGAACTGCACCGAGTCGAAGATCACGAAGACGTCGGCCACCATCATCCGGTGCAGGTAGTGCAGCCCGGGAAAGAGCCGGGGCTGACTGATGACGCAGATCGACATCTCAGTTCCCCTCGCCCGCGAGTTGGTTGTCCGCGTTCCGCCGGTCGGCCGGCTCGATCGGCGGGAGCGGCCGCCGCGCGGGCGGCAGCCAGGAATGCACCAGCACGCAGAATACGAGCCGCGCCATCACCCGCAGGTCCAGCCACAACGTCTGCCGATCCGCGTAGCGGATCGCCTCCGCGACCTGAACCGGCAGGTGGCGCCGCAGGTAGTGGTCCTGCGCCGGCACCTCCGGCGGGGCCGGGTCGTGGTGGGTCAGGTCGGGATACCACTGCACGTCCACCGGCGACGCGATGCCGGGCCGTACCTCGAGCGCGCGGCGGTCCGCCGCCGTGTAGTGCTGCTGGACGATATCCCAGTCCTCGGGGCGCGGCCCGACGATCGCCATGTCGCCGCGGAGCACGTTCCAGAACTGCGGCAACTCGTCGATCTTGAAGCGCCGTAGCCACCGGCCGATCCCGGTCACCCGGTCGTCCCGGTCGGCGGTGATCTTGCGGTCGGGCGCGTCCTCCCCGACGCGCATGGTGCGGAGCTTGAACATCGTGAACGGGCGCCCGCCCAGGCCGGCCCGCCGCGCCCGGTAGAAGGCCGGGCCGCGCGAGGTGAGCTTCACGCCGAGCGCACCGAGCAGGATAACCGGCCCGGTCAGCACGAGCGCGCCAAGCGCGAGGGCAACGTCCGCGCCCCGCTTGACTGCCTGGGCCACGGGCCGCTTTCGTCGCGGGGCCGCGACGGGCCGGTCGGTCGGCCGGGCCGCGGGTTGTGCGCGTTCTTCCTGGACGACTGGCATGCTCCCTCACCTCATGGCGTCACGGTCGCGGCTCGCGCGGCACTCCGGCGCGGCCGAGCCGTCTTCCGCGCGAGCAGTTCCTCGTAGATCCCGCGTGTACTCTCGACGATCACTCCCAGGTCGAAGCGCTCCACCGCGCGTTGCCGGGACACCCGGCCGAAGCGCCGCCGCCGTCCCTCGTCCCCGAGCAGCTGAAGGACGACCCGGCTCAGCGCTGCCGGGTCGCGCGCCGGCACCAGGCAGCCGTTCACCCCATCCTCCACCACGTCGTTGCACCCCGGCGCGTCGGTGGTGATCAGCGGCAGGCCCATCGCGGCCGCCTCCAGGAGGACGCGCGGGATGCCTTCGCGCAGGTAGGACGGCAGGACGAACACGTCGGACGCGGCCAGGACGGTCGGGACGTCGCGCCGCGGCCCCGGCCAGTTGACCGCCCCGGCGAACGCCGCGAGTTCCTCCGAGGTGAAGCGGTCCACGCTGTCCCGGTCCCCCGGCCCGACAAGGAGGAAATGGGCCGCGGGGACGGCCGCGCGCACTGTCCGGGCGGCGGCGACGAACTCCTCCACCCCCTTGGAGCGGATCACCCGCGACACCATCGTGACGAGGGGCGCGCCGTCCGGGATCCCCAGAGCGGCGCGGACCTGGCGGCGGTCCGCTTCCGGGAACCGCGCCGGATCGAGGACGTCGGTTGGCACCCCGGACCCCGGGATCAGAGCGGCCTTCGCCAGCGGGACGACACGGCGGGCGAGGAAGTGGGCGCGGTCCTCGCGGTTCTGGAAGATCGTCATGTCCGCGTGGTGCGACGCGAGGCGCTGGAGCTGCTCGTAGACGCCCCGCACGAGGTACGAGCCGCGGCCGTCGTCCGCGTACAGCGAGCCCAGGCCGGTGACGGTCCCGACGACCACCGGGACGCCCGCGAGGCGCGCCGCCAGGCAGGCGTACACTCCGGGCTTGGTGTCGAAGGCGTGAACGACGTGCGGGCGGACCCGTTGCAGCACGCGCCACAGGGCGACGATGGCGCGCAGGTCGCGGACCGGGTCGAGGCCGCGCGGCATGGGGTAGCCGTGGTACGGAAAGCCGGCCCGGGTGAACGCCGGCTCCAGCTCCGGCGCGGTGCCGGCGGCCGCCAGGGAGAAGCGGTCGGCGAGGCGGCACATCAGGTCGATGCGCGCGTGTACGTCCTCGCCGCCGACGAGCAGCACCCTGGGCGGCTGCGGCGACATACCTCGCCCGGTGCGGCCTGGTGTCATCATCCCCCCTCCCTTGAATCCGCGGGGCCGTCCTCCGTGCCCGCCGGTGGAGAAGGCTCCCTGCCCTCGGCCGCCGTGGGCTGGATCATGGCGCAGTAAATAAACGCCAGCGTCGCCCAGAAGAACGCGAAACGCAGCCCGTGGTGCGCCGACCCGTGGATGAAGGCGGGAATCAGGTAGATCACCGCCCGCGGGTTGGGCGCGCAAACGTGCGCCAGGCCAACCGTGAACAGTACCGCCCCGACCACTCCGTAGCAGAACAGCAGTGTCCCGTAGCTGGAGTGGATTTCGCTCGCGTAGAGATCGGACTCGAACCGCTCGTGCGCCCCTTCCCCCGCGCCGAACAGCAGGTGTTCGGGGTGGTTGAGGATCCGGTCGTACCCCCGGGTGGCCAGCGTGTCGTACTCCCCCTTCACGACCAGCCGTTCCTCCGACTTGGACAGAACCGGCGGCCGCTCGGTCAGCGCGACGGAGATCGCCGCCAGCCCCCCCAGCAGCAGGAACAGCCGCACCGGCCGGCCGAGCATGCTCAGCGTCGCCAGGGCGAGCAGCGCCAGCAGGGCCGACCGGCTCTGGGACACGGCCGCCAGGTAGCCGACGGCCCCGTACACCACCAGCTGGTGGGAGAGCGGCAGGGAGAACCGCCGCGCGCCCAGCGCGAACAGACTGGCGGCGAGGACGCAGTAGTAGCCGAGTTGGTTCTCGTTGTTGAAGAACAGCGCCTGCCGGGCGTAAGCCTGCTGGGGCGCGAAGGGCGAGAGAATCACCTGGAGGACGACCGACGCCGCCACCGCATACACTGTCACTTTGAGGAACCGCTCCCCGAACGCCGCGTGGAGGACCAGGCAGGTGAGGAACAGCACCACGTCGTAGCTGTAGAAGAGAGAACTTTTCAGCAGCGACGTGTCTTCCAGGTTGGCGGACCAGGCGAAGTTCACGACCGCGGTGTAGCAAACGAAGCAGACGAACGCGCGCACCACCGGGGCGGCCGAGCGGCCGATGCGGAACGGCAGGCCGAGGAAGACGAGCCCGACCAGCGCGACCAGATAGTAATCGGCCGGCTGGGGCACGCCGCTCTCGACCTTCTCCGTCCCGGGGATCGGCACCTTCCCGAAGACGTAGAACGGTACGAGGAGCGGGTATACGGCCCACGCCCCGAGGTACAGCTTCGCGCTGGTCGTCGCGTTCGTCATTGCACCTCGATCGTTTCCACCGGGAGGCGCGGCAACGCGCCGCGCCCCGGTAAACGCCGCTCCTGCCTGGTCCGCAGGTGTTGTTTGAGCATCTCCCCGATGCCGCACGCCCGGGCGCGAATGGTCGCGTCCGCCGGGCCGTCGGCGTGCGAGTTGTCCACCTTGCAGAGGATCTCCTGCACCCCCGCGACCGACGCGAGGATCTCGAAGGTCGCGTGAGCGTGCTCGGCGAAGGTTCGGGCGGCGGCAGTCGTGCCGCGAACGCGCGAGTGCCCGCGACGGAGGATTACCCCGGCCGACTGGACCGGCGGCGCCGTCACCCAGACCAGCAAATCCGGCCGCGGCACGACGCGCCCGAACTCGACGACGTCCTGGTCCTTCGGGGCCGCGTTCGTGTGGACGAACAGGTTGTGAGCCGCGTGGACAACGCCCTCGTCGCACAGGACGATGTCGCAGCCGCTCAGGTCGCCCCGCAGTTTCTCCAGCAGCAGGTGGAAGCCGGTCCGCTTGCAGAAGTTCCGCAGCAGCGTGGCCCCGGTCCGAACGTTGCCCATGCCGCGCCGGATCGACGCCAGAGCCAGCTGCCACAGGCGGAAGCCGTCGCGCGTGAAGAAGTACCGCCAGCACGACCGCAGGGCCAGCAGATGGACGAGGGCCGACCGGACTTTCCGGTTCCGGCAGAACGTCAGGCCGTAGTGGGCCAGGGTCAGCTCCTCCGCCTCGCAGACGCGCACCCCCTGGGCGGCCAGGCACTCGGCGACCGCGGCCATGAGGGTGGACTTCCCGACCCCCGTCGCGCCGATGAACTCCACGACCAGCGGCCGCTTCCTGTACCGGCACACCTCCCCCGCCCCGGTGCAGCGCGCCCCGCGGGCCGCGGTCAGGACGCGGCGAGCGCCCCGGGGGCGCGAACCCAGCGCCCCCCATACGAGTCGGCGGAGACGCTGGAGCGTCTCCGCCTGGGACGCAAGCGTGTCCAGCTCCATGACCTGGGCGCGCGGGAACGCCGGCATGAGGAACGTCTTGTGCCGCCGGGTCACGAAGTCCGCCGACTCCTTGCCCGCCTTCTCTCGCACCGCGTTGCGGTCGATGGCGACGGCGAGCGGGGTCGTCAGCCGCACCACGATGTCGGGGCCAGGCACCCCCCGGTACAGCCGGTTCTCCAGCCGCGCCAGGAAGGCGCGCAGCCACGTCTGGCCCGGCTCGTCCTCGGGCGCCCGGAGCCGGGCGCTGTCGGCCGCCCCGATGTCCGCCGACGGGTAGCGATCGCAGACGACGAGCCACCCCCGCGCCGCCTTCTGGGCCAGGCGCCGGGCGAAGGCGCGGCGGTCCCACGCCAGCAGGACGGCCCGGATCCGGTACAGGAGCCCCTGCCGGCCCGCCTTCGACTCCCCGGTGACCTCCGCCCGAGTGGTGCGCAACCGCGGCGCGACGACCCGGAGCAGGCGGCCCAGCAGGTTCGGCACGAGCGTCAGCCACGCGGACGGCGGCTTGCCGAGGTGGGCCGTCTCGACCCGGAACACCTGCCCCAGCCACCGCGCGGTTTCCGCGACCATCGTGGACTTTCCGGAGGCATCCGGTCCGACAAAGGCAATAACCGCCCCGCCGGACGGGAGCCCCTTCGGGCTGCCCCGGCCGTGGCGCAGCCGCCACCACGTGGCCCGGAACAGGCCGGTGAGCCGCTGGACCGGCGAGGCGAGAGAGCTTCCGGTGGGCAGGTGTCCCAGCAGCCGGCGGGCGAGGCGGAAGCGCCGCCACCAGGACGTTCGCCCGCGCAGCGCCGCCACGCACTCGGCAAACAGGGCAGGGGGGACCGCCGGCAGCCACCGGCCGAGCAACCCGCGCCAGCCCTCCGCGGGGTCCGCGGCCAGCACCGCCTGCAACTTCGCCTGGACGTCGCGTTGCCGCCGCAGCAGCGACGCCAGTCCGCACAACCGGGTGTAGCGCTCCAGCGCGAGGAGGACGGCGGCGATGACCTCGGCCTGCGCCTCGACGACCGGCATCCCTTCCAGCGGCCCCGGCACCGCCCATGACTCCGCGTGGCTCAGCACCAACTCGTCGAGGTCGGGGCCAATCCCCTCCAGGATGCCCCCCGGCTCGGCGAGCGCGTAGTTGACGTGCAGGTGCAGCAGCGACCCCGTCACCGGGTCCGGGGCGAAGAGGTGCTCCTCGTGTGGGCGCGGAGGGGCGTGGCAAGGGAGCGCCCGCTTGAACCCAAGTCCCGCCGCTACCCGCAAGAACCTGTCCGTGTCCTTGCGGTCCACCAGCAGATCGAGATCCCCCGCGCCGCTCAGGACGCGCGATAGGTCGAGCCGTCGCTTCCAGCGGCAGTAGCGGACCCGCTCCGCCGCCAGTCCCAGCGTGAGCAGCCGCAGCGGGCTGTCCGCTGTCTCCTCACAGGGCAGCGGAGCGTGGCGCAGTCCGGTCCCGTTGGTGCCGTTGCGGGCGTGCGCCGCCACGCCGTTCGTGCCGGGGCAGGCGGAAGAGAGAGGCGCCGGCACGGGCGGCTGTGGCGGGGCTGCGGGGAAGCAGAAGCCCCGGAGCTTGCGGGCCATCCACCGGCCGTCCGGGCCGAGGAAGAGATCCGGCAGCCAGCGGACCACCAGCAGGCAGGGCAGGGCCGCCGCGGACGCGCCGACGAGGACCACAGCCGGCGCCGCGCCCCAGGCGCGGAGGCTCTCGGCCGCGACCGCGACCGGGATGCCGACCAGGGTCGCCAACGCCAGCCCGGGGACGTGCGCCGCCGCAAACGTGCGCCACGTCATGCCGGCCAGACCAAGGGCGAGGTGGGCCATGAGGAAGAAGTTGACAGCCAGGGTCGCCAGGACCGCGACCGCCACCCCCTCGACGCCCCAGTTCCGGCCGATCAGGGCGCCGACGATGACGGCCACCGCGTAGGCCGCCTGGCGCCATGTGCGGCGGTAGACGGCCCCGGTGGCGCGGACCAGCGAGTCGCTGATCTTGCAGCCGGTCCGGAAGAGCATGCCGATCCCAAGGATCTGCAACGGCAGGACGACCTCCTCCCAGTCCGACCCGAGTACCACCCCGGTCAACTCCGGCGCCAGCACGATCATGCCGACGCTGATCGGCAGGATCACCAGGGCGATCAGGGCCGAGCCACGGCGGTAGCCCTCCCCCAGGCGCTCCGGCTGGTGCTGGACGTGGACCATCGCCGGGAAGAGAACCCGGTCGAGGACGTTGCCGAACAGCACCGCCGGCGCGGCCATGAGTTGGTAAGCCCGGCCGTACACCCCCAGGGCGACGCTGCCGAGGTAGCGCCCGATCACCAGATGCTCGCCCTGCCCGGCCAGGTAGTTGCTGAACCGGCTCGCGGTGAACCCGCCGCCGAAGTACAGCAGCTCGGCGCAGGCGCGGCGCTCGACGGATGGCCATGCCGGGGGCAGCCGAAGGCACAGCAGCAGGGCCGTCTTGAGGACCATCTGGGCGACATGGGCCGCCACCAGAGCCCACGGGCCGAACCCGAGGACGGCCAGCGTCACCCCGACCGCCCCGTACCCCAGGACGACGGTGACGATGTCCAGGACGGCCAGGGTGCGGAAGCGCAGCTCGCGCTGGAGCAGGGAGTCGGCGACGACGCCGAGAGCCTGCACCGGAAAGATCAGAGCGAGGGTGTGCAGGATCGGCGTGAGTTCGTCCAGGTGAAAGAAGTCGGCGACGTCGGGTGCCGTCACCCAGATCAGCGTGGCGACCACCAGGCCGAGCAGGACCGAGAGGGTGAAGCCGGTGTGCAGGTGAGCCGGCCGAAGGTCGGGGCGCTGGACCAGCGCCGGTCCGATGCCGAACTCGGAGAAGACGGCCGAGAAGCCGATGACCATCAGGGCCGCCGTCGCCAGGCCGAAATCTGCCGGCGTCAGGAAGTGGGCCAGGATGACGAGGACGACGAGCAGGGAGATGACGTTGGCCCCGGTTGCCAGCGACATCCAGAACAGCCCGCTCAGGGTGCGGGTCGTCATGCTGGGGGCGAGCTGCGGCATGGTCCGATCGTCTCCTTGCTCGGCGGCAGCCCGCTCCCTGCGGGCCGCGTTTGGCGCCGACTGGGCGGCGCGGTCGGGGGCGACGATGGCGGAGGAAGCAGGTGGTCCCGGTTACGCGGCGGACGCCCGTGCCCTGCCGGCCGAGCTTTCCAGCAGGTACGCCCACCCGAACCCCAGCAGCAGGCCGACGAACACGCTCAGGCCGACGATCAGGATGTATCGCTTCAGCACCAGCTCGCCGCGGCGCGGCGGCCCGATCACCTGCGTGTTGTATCCGCCGAAATCCTTGACGCTGCTCGTCTCCTTCAGCCGGTTGAGGATGCTGTCGTACAGCAGGCGGTCGCGTTCGATCGCCTTGCGGTGCATCTCGTCCTGAACTTCCCGGATGTAGGATCCGCTCACCCCCTGCTGCTCACGGTCGAACAGCTGCTGTAGCGTCCCCTCGGCCACCTTCAGATCTCCCAGCTCCTGCCGGAGCAGTTCCAGCTTCATCCGCCCCAGATCCTCGGCCCGCCCGGCCGGACCCGCGCTGGGTGCCTGGCTGCCGCCGGACGGCAGGAGCATGCGGCGGACCTGGTCCATGTACCGGCGCAGGGCGACCACCTCCGGGTGGTTCGGCGCCCGGGTGGCCAGCAGCTTCGCCTCCTGCAGCTGCAGGCTGAGCCACTCCTCCTCGAGCGACGCGCCGGGGCGAACCGCCACGGGGGCCGGTCCGGGCGCCGCCGCGGGCGCCGCCGCGGCCTGATCGACCGGAGCCCGGGGGGCGAGCATTCGCTCCACGATGGCGGTCGGGTTCCGCCCACTTTGGAGCGCCTGGTCGATCATCGCGATCCCGGCCTCGAGTTCGGCCCGGCGGACGCGCAGAGCGGACAGCTTGGCGTCGATCCTGTAAAGGCGCTCCTGGTGGGCCGTGTTCCGGTCCTGCCCGCGCCACAGCGGCGGCGTCTCGGCCAGGAACTTCCGGTAAGCCGCCTCCTTCCCCTCCAGATCCTTCTGCGCCAGCACCCGAGCCTGGGAGATCAGCTCCAGGGTTTCGGCATTCGTGTTCTGGTACGTCTCCTTGAGGAAGTCCTGGTAGCTGGCGATGAGCGCGGCGAGGATCTTCGGCCCGTCGTCGGCCACCGTGCCGCGGAACGAGAGATTGAGCACCTCGCTGGACGGGCTGGTTCCCGGTTTGGCGACGTCCCGACTGATGGTGAGGGCGCCGATGATCTGGGTGGCGACCTTCTCGTCCGGCGATTCGTCCGGCCCGGGGCCGCCGATCGTGCGCGTCAGCCAGGTACTCACCCCCCCGCCGCTGCCCTGGAACTCCTTCAATTCCTTGAGGTTGTCCTTCGCCACCGCCTGCAGGACGACGCGACGGCTGGTGAGCAGCAGCATGTGGGTGGCGAGGTACTCCTCCTGCGCGCGGGCCTGGTCCGGCCCGGAGATCGGCGCCGTGTCGAGCCGCTTCTTGATCACCAGGAGCTGCGCGCCGGAGTCGTACCACGGACCCTTCAGGGCGCAGTACGCCATCCCCAGGCCCAGCGCGACGACCACCGTGAAGAGGATGCGGCGGCGGCGGCGGCGGAGGATCTGAAGGAACTCCTGGTAGGGTGAGAGCGCTTCTGGCGGCGGCGTGACGCCGCTCGGTGTGCCCTGGTGCAGGTTCATGGTTGTGATCCCCGAGCTTCCCGGCCCTTTCTCCCAAGGGGCGCCGGCCTGGCGGTCGATGACACAGGTGCGACGGCGCCTCAGGAACACGCGAGCTGTTGCTCGCCGCTCTGCTGCCACGCCACCTGAAGGGCGAGCCCCTCGTCGAGGCCGGTCCGGGGCCGCCAGCCGAGGTGGCGGGCGAGCCTGGTGGTGTCGGCGCAGGTGTGCCGCTGGTCGCCGGGCCGGGCCGGCTCGCGCCGGATCGCCGCCTTGCGGCCGAGCAGCGCTTCCAGCTTGTGGAGGACGTCCCAGACCGACACCGCCTCCCCGCCGCCGACGTTGTACGTCTCCCCCGGGATGGCGCCGACGGCCGCCACCGTCGCCGCGACGCAGTCGGCGATGTACGTGTTCCCGCGCACCTGCAGGCCGTCGCCACACACGGTAACCGGCTCCCCGGTGAGGAGCGCCCGCACGAAGCGGTGATACCCCATGTCGGGGCGCTGGCGCGGGCCGTAGACGGAGAAGTAGCGCAGCACCACCAGCGGTAGGCCGTGTTCCTCCGCGTAGGCGCGGCACAGGTTCTCGGCCGCCAGTTTCGTCACGCCGTAGGGCGAGATCGGCCGGGTCGGCAGAGCCTCGTCTCCGGAGGCGAACCGCCCGTACACCGACGACGTCGAGGCGTAGACGAAGCGCGGCAGGTTGCGGCGCCGGTGGACGGCCCGCAGGAGGCGCTGGGTGCCGATGACGTTGCAGCTCTCGTAGAGGTCGAAGTCGGTCCAGCTCCGCGTCAGGCCCGGCATGGCCGCCAGGTGAAAGACGACGTCGATGCCGTCGAGACACGGCTCCAGCGGAGCCGAGCGCAGGTCAAGGGCGTGGCAGGTAAACCGTGGGTGGGCCTGGGCGGCGGACAGGTTGCTGTCCTTGATGGCCCGCGGATAGTAGGGGATGAAGGCATCCAGGCCGACCACGTCGTGGCCGTCCGCGAGCAGACGCTCGCACAGGTGTGAGCCAATGAACCCGGCAGCGCCGGTGACCAGGCATCTCACGGTGGTCCACCTCGGAGGGGGTGTGGGCCAGGGGAGTGGGAGGGGAAGGGTACAGGGTGAGGTTAACACGGACGCACGCGCCTGCCCCGGCCTGGGGGGACGTGTGCCTGGAAACAGCCGCAACCCTGCGTCCGGTCCCCGCCCGTCGATTCTGTCGTCGGCGACAGGTTTTCGTGGCGGTTCATCGTTCCCGCAAATCGTTAAACCAAGCTACGGCAGCAACTGATGTGCCGCGGTCCCGAGCGCGGGACGGGACCAACACCGATGCAGATCGCAACCGCATGAGCCTGGTGAAGTTATCGAGAGCAAAGGACGAAAGCGGCGGGAACCAATCGGCCCCCGCCACTGTATCGCGCGGTTAACAGAGCCGTTACCCCCGTTAAGCAGCGGACTCAAATCCGGACAAGGGAGCTTCGTCAAGCCCACGGTGGCGCCCCGTGGGCTTGACGAAAATCCCTTCCACACCATCCCCCTGGAACCTGCCCCAATCCGGTGGATACCGTGGCGCTTCCGAGTTGCCTGGCCTTCTACCGTCCAGGCCCCATGAGCGCCGGAGCGTCAGCCGGGTGGAGGCGCGGGGTTCGCCACGCTCCGTCACTACCCGGGGCAGCGGCCGGCACCGCCGGTGCCTGCGGCGCCCGGTCGCGATGCGGATGCGGCCCCTGGATCGCGGCGGCTACCACGACATCGTCTCGCACCCCGGTGTACTGGTATTCGGGGACGATTTCCGCGAGCTTCTTGTGAATCGCAGCAGGGTCGGCGGAGCCCGCGAGTTCGCCCAGTTCGGTCACCGCGCGGTTGACCGGGGTCCAGTCGGCCGGTTGTCCCCGGCCGATGAAGATGCGGGGGTGGCGGGTCTTGTCGGCACCTTCCGCCCCGTGAAACAGCTCCTCGAACAGCTTCTCCCCTGGCCGGATGCCGGTAAACCGGATCTCCACGTCGTGCTCTGCAGACAGCCCCGACAGCCGGATCAGATCCCGGGCCAGGTCCACGATCTTGACCGGCTCGCCCATGTCGAGGATGAAGATCTCCCCGCCGGCCCCCATCGCGGCCGCCTGCAGGACGAGCTGGCACGCCTCGGGGATCGTCATGAAGTAGCGCTTCATCTCCGGATGTGTCACCGTCACCGGCCCGCCGCGGGCAATCTGTTCCTGGAAAATCGGGATGACGCTCCCGGCCGACCCCAGGACATTGCCGAACCGAACGGTCATGAAGCGCGTCGCGCTGCGCCGCGCGAACGACTGGATGAACAGTTCGGCTACTCGCTTGGAGACGCCCATCACGGACGTCGGGTTGACGGCCTTGTCGGTGGAGATCATCACGAACCGCTCGACCCCCCAGGCGTCGGCCAGCGACGCGATGGTCCGGGTGCCGAGAACGTTGTTCTTGACGGCCTCGCCGGGATTCCACTCCATCATCGGCACGTGCTTGTGGGCCGCCGCATGGAACACCAGGGCAGGCTGGAACCGGCCGAACACCTGGTCCATGCGGGCCTCGTCGCAGATGTCGGCGATGCACGGGATGATGGGGACGTGGGGGAACGAGTGGGCGAGGCGCAGGTGGGCGTGAAACAGGCTGTTCTCGGCCTGCTCGACGAGGACCAGGGCGGCCGGTCCCAGGCCGGCAATGATCCGGCACAGCTCGGACCCGATACTCCCGCCGGCCCCGGTGACGAGCACGGTCCGGCCCCGGACCAGCGCGCTGACCTCCGCGCCGTCGAGACAGACCGGGTCGCGGCGCAGCAGATCCTCGATCGCGACCTGCCGGATCTTCGACAGGTTGATCTGTCCGCCGACGATCTCGTGCAGCGGCGGGATGATCTTCGTCGTCAGCCCGCTTTCCTCGGCCAGCCGGGCGATGCGGCGGATCACGGTCCCCGGAACGCTGGCGATCGTGATGAGAGCCTGCTCGGCCCGGCTGTTCCGGGCGATGCGCGCCAGCTGGGCGGTCGTCCCGAGCACAGGCAGACCCTGGATCCGCATCCCGCTCAGGCTCGGGTCGTCGTCCAGGAACCCGACCGGATCGATCCCGGTGTCCGGGCGGGCGTGGATCTCCCGGGCGACCAGAACTCCGGCCCGCCCGGCCCCGATCAGGAGGGTGCGGACGGAGGCCGGGCGCGACACTCCGGACGCCCGGCGTTCGCCCCGCTCGTTTCGCAAGCGGACGGCGACCCGCGCCCCGATCAGCCCGAGGAAGCTCAGCGCCAGGTTGAACAGAAGCACCCCGAACGGAACCGGGTGGTTGCTCAGGAAGGCCAGGCCAGGCGCCCCGGCGTCGGCCAGGATGCGGCCGCAGAACAGCAGGGCGGTGCCGCCGGCGAGCCAGTTGAAGAGGCGCAGGGCATCGCACAGGCTGGTGTGCCGCCAGGTCGAGCGGAGCACCCCGCCCAGCGCGAGCAGGCCGAGTTGCCACGCCACGACTGCGGGCAAATAGACCAGCAGGACGGCGGCGTAGTGGTCCGGGATGGCGAACTCAAAGCGCAGCAGGAACGCCAGGGAGAAGGCAGCCGCCAGGATGCTCGTGTCCAGGATTACTTTTCCGAATTGCGTCGTGCGACGGCACCGAAGCATGATTACAACCTTCCTGTTGTTGTGGATCGTGGTGCAGCACTGAGGAGTGGAACGACGGCCCCTGGTTTGGGGACCGGCGAGGGGAGCCACGTCGCTGTGTCTCCCCTTCCTTGCGGGATGGCAGCCTCGCGCCGAGATGCGCGAGGGACGGCCCAGCCGGTGCCGTTGGCCGGTCCAGGAAGGACGCACCGCCGCTACCTGTGGCGGCGCTCTGGGCGGTCCTTGTGGTCAGGCTCCCGCAGACCCGATCAGAAAAACGGTACGCCATCAGGATCAGGCGACATCGGTAGGTGTTGCCGTTGGAACATGCCGCCTGGATCCGCGTCCAGCGCGCACGATGCCCCGAGGGCGAAGTTTCGGCGAACAGGGGCGCGCAGCCCTCCTCGCAGGCACTCTCACCAAATGAGCATGCGAGCGGATTCCATCCGAATCCAGGTTGGGGTTGATCGCGTCTTTCAATCTCCGTACAGGTTGGTTTTGAAGGAAAAAGGCAGGTGCAATTCGGGTGCCGCAGAAATGGTTTGGGAACCTCTGTGTCCGCGGCGCTGTAACCTTTTGGTAGCGCTGCGGTTGGAAGGAGCCCTCGCCCCCGCGTGAGCGGTCCCGAGCCGTCCGCGCGGTTCATTTTCTTTACACGGCCGTACACGCTGTTAATGTTGTGCAACCACCATGCGGCACGGAATGACAGCGATCTGTCACCTCGCCCGGACGCGGTGGACGGCAGCCGGAACGCACTGTCAGGCGCCGTGCCACGAATCCGGGCGGTCTAGCGCTCCTGGCGTGGCGCGGCGGGCGACGCGCGGAGAAGAGGTTGTTAGCGCCTGGGCAGTCAAGGTGGTGTGCATAGGTTCTGTGTAAAGCCCACGGGTGGCGTCCCGTGGGCTTTACAAGGTCCAGTCTCTCACACCAACTCTCTGACCCCGGCACCAGGGGACTGCACACCCACACGCGCGGTGGCAGGGCCGGCGCCGGCCCCGCCGAATCGTTGAATTGTGCCCAGGAGGTTCAAGCCGTGAAACCGGCCAGGTCGATAGAAACGAACATGACCCGAACCCTCCGTACCGCGCGGCGGTGGACTGTTGCCCTGCTGGGACTGGGCGCTCTGACCGCCGTCAGCCCGGCCCAGGAGCGGCCAGCGAGCCCGGCGGGAGCCGTCGATTTGCAGAAGCTGAAGCTCGATCTGCTGTTGCTGAAGACGACGCAGAAGGCGCTGGCCGCCGAGCGCGAGGCGGCCGCCGGGCAGCTCGAGGCAGCCCCTTCGGCGGGGATGGCGTCGGACACGGTGAAGCTGCGGCTGCGGCTCACCGAATTACTGGCGCGGCTCAATGCGCCCCCGGTGCCACCGCCGGCCCGGGTCGAGGGTCCGCCCGCCCCGAGTCCGGACGTCGAGGGGGTGATGACGGGCCAGATCGTCAACGCCCTCTCGCTGGCTCAGGCGCTGTACCAGAGCGGAAACTACAGTCGCGCTCTGGCCGCGTTCCGCCAGGTGGATCTCACCGCGCTGCGCGCCGAGGAGCGCGTCCCGGTCCAGTACCTGATCGCCACCTGCCTGCGGAAGGCGGGCCGCAAGGAGGAGGCGCTGTCCCGATACCGGGAGGTGGCCAACTCGCGGC